>ENA-OFDP01000063-OFDP01000063.1-metagenomes-genome-assembly--contig:-NODE-63-length-49597-cov-7.663055_pt1 | contig 49597 bp, 48 predicted proteins | sample MGYA00153389_OFDP01 | MGnify analysis MGYA00153389
CCATTACGAAATCTTTGCAAGTGCTTTTAACTGGTTGTTTTATCGAGTGTTGTATTTTTATGCACTAAAAAGGTTCAAAAATATACAGCCACGCACTTAACCTAATAATTTTAAAGCAGAAATATAGATTTAATATTTCTGCTTTCTTTTTTCATTACTTTTGCACTGCTGCTGCTTTAATATTCACACTGAGAATTTTAATAGGTTGTTTTGGTACATCTTGATGTGGCCCTGCACGTCCTGTCGGTACTTTAGTAATCTTATCCACCACATCCATACCTTTAGTGACTTGACCAAAAACCGCATAACCTGCGTTATTGGTACTTCTATCTAGAAAGTTATTATCCACCACATTAATAAAGAACTGACTGGTTGCAGAATGCGGTAGGTTGGTTCGTGCCATCGCCAAAGTGCCACGTTTATTCGATAGACCATTACTTGATTCATTTTGAATGGCTGGTCGTGTTGGTTTTTCTATCAGGTCAGCAGTCATGCCCCCACCTTGCACCATAAAACCCGGAATGACGCGATGAAAGATCGTGCCGTTATAAAACTTAGCTTTCGTATAGTCTTCAAAGTTTTTTGCTGAGATTGGTGCTTTATCATTAAACAGTTCAATTTCGATGTTGCCCATTGATGTTTTCATTTCAACAATCGTGTTATTTGCCATGACCGCCATACTCATACATGTAGCCGCCACTGCAACTAAACTCTTCTTTAACATTTCGTTACTCACAGCATTCAGATGTTATTAGATTTCGGTATATTAATCGTTCAGTATAAATAAAACACTACTTCTTCTAAGAAAACGAGAATAACGATGAATGAAGCTTTAGCCCTGTCTCAATTGAGTCAATTTCCACCTTGGCATTTACAAGGTGAAGCCTTTATTTTGAATTATTGGATCAGTCCGCAATTTATCCGACAATATAAAGCGTTTCGTATCGCGCCTTCCCCGATTGGTCGTGTGGTTCAAATCATGTTGGTTCGTTATCATCAATCCCCTGTTGGACCTTATGATGAACTGCTTTTGCTTGACCATCCTTTACTGAGCAAACGGCGTTTAAGCTCGATTCCTAAAATTTATGTGTCTACACAGATTTCAGTTGAACATGGTCAACAACTTTAGGGCATTCCGAAAGAGTTTGCTCAGTTTGATTGGCATACGCAGAATGAAACTACACAATGCCAGCTTAGTACTCAAAACCAAACGCTGTGTTTAACACTCACCCAATGTAAAAAGGCACGTCCGTTTTATTTTAATAGTCATCACATTCCACGTTCTATGCTCAAAATACAGCAAGCATGGCAAGGTCAACGTTATGAGTTTTCTCCCCAGTTCCGCGCAAAGCTAATGAAGCTGAAAAAATTTGAATGGCAAAACCATACCACTCTCTTTCCAGACTTTGGCCAAGCCAAGGCTCTACAAAGTTTTTATGTCCCGAGCTTTCAGCTCGTTTTTCCAGAAGCCAAAATCCGCTCTAAATAAAAAAGAATGTTCCACGTGAAACATTCTTTTGAAAATTCATGCTTTTTTATTTGGCATTCTTATCCCAAAATTTTCTAAAGTTCTTTGCCATTTCTATGGTGATTTTTTTTGCTCGACGAGAAATGATGGTGAAGTTCACAAAGCCATGCGGTTGATCTAGATAATTCTGATAATAAACCTTATTGCCCTGTTGCTTTAATTTAATGGCATAAATTTCACCTTCATCATGCAATAAATCATGACCTACGGTGATGACAAAAGCGGGGGCGACACTTTTTAATACGCCATAGGTTGGCGAAACAATAGGATCATCCAGAGCTACTTGATGTTGTTCAGCATACAATGAGGTCACCCTATCAACATCTTGTCCAGTTAAGGTCAGTCCATCTTTATAAGCAAAGAACGATGGATGGCGACTTTTGAAATCGACTACAGGATAAATTAACAGTTGTGCACTTGGCGCATAAGCTTTTGCAGCAGTTCGCTGCGCCACTACGGCACTGATATTACCACCTGCACTATCGCCTGCAACCGCAATTCGGTTTTTCAAAATTTTGAACTGACGACGGTTTTGATAGACCCAAGCCAAAGCATCTTCACAAGATTGAATTAATAAATTCGGGCCAACTTCTGGCGCCAAAGGATAGTCAATACTGAGCACCTGCACTTTGGCATGGATCGCCAGTAAGCGGCAGACTTCATCATGGCTGTCGAGGCTACCAACCACAAAGCCACCACCATGATAAAACACCAGCATCGGCAGTTTCTTACTCGGTGCAGGATGATAATGCCGTGCAAATACAGTTCCACTTTGTAGAGGTAGACGTAAATCTTCCACTTGTTTTACTGCACTGGGTTTCGCGGTCAACATTTGAATTTGATGATCAAACAATTTACGCGAACGATGGTAGTCTTCAAAAATAAAGCCCGATTTACCCTGCTTATATTGAGCCGCCATTAAGCATTTAATAAAGGGATCTAATTGCTCAAACTGGTGAGGATAACCCAGCGCTTTAACCAAGCCTTCTTGTGCTACTGTCGGTAAGCGATCAATCACTCGTGCCGCACTGCCTTGGCCTTGTTCCATCCATTGTTGTAAAGTTTGATTCAACACGCCCATGTCAATAATATCCTTTTATCGTTCTTCATATTTTCTACATGATCAGCACTTACGTGACCATTCTCTTATATAAGTCTTCACATCAAGATACATAGCAATACGTCCTATAAGCTAATCTTCTTTTAAGAGCTTGTCATTGACAATTTTTATGCCGATTTAGGAGTGTTTTGCTACTCCGTTTTATGAAGGAGACCTGCCATGACTAAAAAAATAATATTCCTCTCACTCATCAGCACCTTGTTTGTTGGCTGTGTGGCTTTTCCTGAGGATGGCTATTATGACGGACGCTACGACCACCGCTATGATTATGACGATCGACGCTACGACCAGCATGATCGCTATGAACGTGAACGAGACCGCCAACGTTGGGAATACCAGCAACGACAAAACCGCATTGAACGTGAACGTCGCGAGGCAGACCGAAACCGACAAAGACATGCTGAATGGGAACGCCAGAACCGTGAACAAGAACAGCAACGTATTGAAGCTGAGCGTAAACGGATCGCCAATCAACGTCATCAAGACTGGCAACAGAAAAAGCGTGATCAAGAGCGATTAAACCAAGAACGTAAACGTTATGATGCTGAACGTCAACAACGACAAAATGCCGAACGCCAACGTCGTGAGCAAGAGCGTCAACGGACTGAAGATCGACGCAAACAATCCCATAACGATCGTAAGCAACGTACCGATGATCAACGCCGCGATCAAAACAAAGGTTGGGATAACTCACGTCAAGAACGAGGAAATCGTCATCGCACATCAGACTGATGAAATAACACGGCTGAGCAGCTTCTAATTATTTACTCCCTAAAAAAAGACCTTCACGGCATCCTGTGAAGGTCTTTAACAAAGCGAATGTAAGAGAAGTTCTCTTTTAAGCTTTATTGTTGTGTTGTCGCAGGTGTAGATTGGATGGGTTCAATCTGAGCCGCAGGATCTGCTTGAACCTCGACTCCAGCACTTCCCTCAACGGTTACTGTTGCATCTGGTGCCGTGGTCACTTGAGCGGACTCTGGTGCAGTACTGGTTTCATTTGAGCTACAGCCCACAATGGCAAATGCTGAACCTAAAAGCGCTAGAGACAATAATGCAGTTTTCTTATTTAACATTCTTTCATTTCCTTTTACGTCATACAAAATAGCAAAGCCAAACTTTGCCCTGCCTATCTTTGTCAAATCTGAAAACTTTTACACACGTACTGAGTTGTAGTTTTTGCAGACTCGAGTACAACTTGTGCAATTTTTTATTAATTAGGCGAAAATGCCGCCTTAGCACTACATCTCAACAGCAATGCAAGTTAATGTGCTGATTCTTCATTGTTTCTCTCTTCGATGAGCAGCACAAAAGGAAATCTATGCTTGGCCCATCAACTCTTCAGCATTGCAGAACTCTTGTATGCTGATACACGATTAAATAATGTTATTTTTAAAATTTAAGCAAAAAAAAAGCTTAATCCAAGGCGGATTAAGCTCGAAAAAGCATACAAAAATAAAGAAACCACAGCGTTAAAACTCGAATTTTGAGCGCAAAGCTCGAATCATCCTAACAGCATTACACCCTTGCACTGAATAAAGTACTTTTGGGAGACGTACTATTCAAAAATCTAAATCTCTAAATTAGGAGGGTTTCCCCAAACTATCCAAATAGGTCGCAGTCACCATACTTTGCTCTCTCCACAAAGTATGATCACCGCTGATGAGCTCATTATGTGGACAATCGAAAAATTAGTAAAACAGATAAATTTAATTAAAATAATTCAATGTAACGATTAGCCTTTTTCAACATAAAAAAACTAAAACCAGATTGGAAATGGACCTTCGGACAGAATAAGCGCCAAGAAAGCCTGATTTCAGCAATTTTTTACCAAAAATACATGAATTAATCACTGAAGCCGCTTGAATTTTTGGCTGTTGCCCCGACCTTTTGTAGTAATCCTGAATTCAATAACGCATGGCAGTTCAGATTAACCCAGTTAACACTGATGCCTGAAGGACTGTACATGTTTAAGAACCCATTTAAACGGAGTAAATCAATGGCGACTGAGCACAATCAAGAAGCTCAAGATCTAGGGCAAGAGCAAGCGGATTCACAAACAGCGCAAACTCAAGCTGAAACGGAGCAAGCTGAAGTTTCAGTTGAGGATTTACAAGCTCAAATTACCAATCTTGAAGAAAGCTTAAAGCTTGAAAAAGCACGCACTGCAAATGCTGTATACGAAGCACAAAAAAGTGTAGAGCGTATTCAACGTGAATCAGATAAGCATAAAGACACCGTTCTCGAAAAATTCGCAAAAGAGTTACTTGACTCAGTGGATAATTTAGAACGTGCCCTTAGCGCATCGGGTGAGGAAAAAACACCAATGTTTGAAGGTGTGGAACTAACGTTGAAATCGCTACTGACTGCACTGGAAAAATTTGGTGTGGTCGCAGTTGATACAGCAAATGGTTTCAATGCGGACTTGCATCAAGCAGTCGGGATTGATCCAAATGCGAAAGCCAACGAGATCGGAACGGTATTACAAAAAGGTTATACCTTAAATGGTCGTTTGCTTCGTCCAGCAATGGTCATGGTTGGCGCATAAACTCTATAAATTCGAGAGTTTGTAAAATTTTTTCTTGATTATCACTTGAAAAAAATTGAACGGCTCTCATATCGAATAACAAGCAAAAACATTGCAAAAATTTTTGAGGAATCATCCAAATGGCTAAAATCATTGGTATTGACTTAGGTACAACAAACTCTTGTGTCGCTGTACTTGAAGGCGACAAAGTTAAAGTGATCGACAACGCTGAAGGTGCACGTACAACACCATCGATTATTGCGTATAAAGATGGCGAAATCTTGGTCGGTCAGTCTGCAAAACGTCAAGCAGTGACTAACCCTAAAAACACATTATTCGCAATCAAACGTTTGATCGGTCGTAAGTATCAAGACCAAGCAGTTCAAAAGGACATCGGTCTTGTCCCTTACAAAATCATCAAAGCTGACAATGGTGATGCTTGGGTTGAAGTAAACGACAAGAAACTTGCACCACAACAAATCTCTGCTGAAATCTTGAAAAAGATGAAGAAAACTGCAGAAGATTACTTAGGTGAGACAGTAACTGAAGCGGTGATTACCGTTCCTGCTTACTTTAACGATGCACAGCGTCAAGCAACTAAAGATGCGGGTAAAATCGCAGGTTTAGAAGTTAAACGTATCATCAACGAACCAACGGCTGCTGCACTTGCGTTCGGTATGGACAAAAAAGAAGGCGACCGTAAAGTTGCAGTTTATGACTTAGGTGGTGGTACTTTTGACGTATCTATCATTGAAATCGCTGACCTTGATGGCGACCAACAAATTGAAGTGTTATCAACTAACGGTGATACTTTCCTTGGCGGTGAAGACTTCGATAACGCTTTAATCGAGTTCTTGGTTGAAGAGTTCAAGAAAGAACAAAACTTCAACTTGAAACAAGATCCACTTGCATTACAACGTTTGAAAGAAGCAGCTGAAAAAGCAAAAATCGAGCTTTCTTCGTCAAATGCAACTGAAATTAACCTTCCGTACATCACGGCTGATGCGACTGGTCCTAAACATTTAGTGATTAACGTAACACGTGCAAAACTTGAAGGTTTAGTGGCTGATTTAGTTGAACGTACAATCGAACCTTGCCGTATTGCACTTAAAGATGCAGGTCTTTCAACTTCTGAGATTTCTGATGTGATCTTGGTGGGTGGTCAGTCTCGTATGCCACTTGTACAACAAAAAGTACAAGAGTTCTTCGGTCGTGAACCACGTAAAGACGTAAACCCTGACGAAGCGGTAGCAATGGGTGCTGCAATTCAAGGTGCGGTATTGTCTGGTGACAAAACTGACGTACTTCTTCTTGACGTTACTCCGTTGACACTTGGTATCGAAACCATGGGTGGCGTGTTAACAGCAATTATTGAGAAAAACACCACGATTCCTGCGAAGAAATCTCAAGTGTTCTCAACTGCTGCGGACAACCAACCTGCTGTAGACATTTCTGTGTTCCAAGGTGAACGTAAAATGGCACAGCAAAACAAATTGTTGGGTAACTTCCAATTGGGCGACATTCCACCTGCTCCACGTGGTGTGCCACAAATTGAAGTATCGTTCGACATCAACGCTGACGGTATCTTAAAAGTATCGGCTAAAGATAAGAGCACGGGCAAAGAGCAATCCATCCAGATTAAAGCAAACTCAGGTTTGTCTGATGCTGAAATCGAAGCAATGATCAAAGATGCTGAAGCGAATGCTGAAGAAGACCGTAAGTTCGAAGAACTTGCGAAAGCACGTAACGAAGCGGATGCATTGGTATCTTCTGCTCAAAAAGCAGTAAAAGATCTAGGTGAGCAAGTAACTGCTGACGAAAAAACTGCTGTTGAAACTGCAGTCGCTGAGCTTGAAACTTCGACCAAAGAAAATGATGTAGAAGACATCAAAGCGAAAACTGAAGCACTTCAAAACATCATCATGCCAATCACGCAACGCGCTTATGAAGCTGCGCAAGGTCAAGGCGGTGCTGAAGGGTTCGACCCGAATACATTCGGTGGTGACGCTGGTCAACAACAAAAAGCGGACGATGGCGTTGTAGATGCTGAGTTCACTGAAGTAAAAGATGACAAAAAATAATTTGTCTCTGTAATAAAAAACCGCGCGAAAGCGCGGTTTTTTATTACCTAAATATTGTTGTTTCACATTCCACTTTTACATTAGGATGATAAAAAAATTTAGATCTCAGCCTTCAATGAAAAATTTACAGTTGGGACTCATCGTCCTCATTACAACCTTCGGTTCTGCATGTACCACAATAAGCCCCTCCGTAGAAACAGCTAAAAACCAACATCAGCAAAGCGCGCAGCAGCAGATCCAACAAGCCTTCAATCAACTCCAAACCACGGGGGTGATTGTCATAAAGGATAAGCATGGCTTACACAGCTACGGCAATGACTTGAGCCGTGCTCAGACACCCTATGTGCCCGCCTCTACCTTTAAAATGCTGAATGCCTTAATCGGACTAGAACATGGTAAAGCAACCCGCACCGAGGTATTTAAATGGGATGGTCAAAAGCGCAGCTTCCCTGCTTGGGAAAAGGACATGACTTTAGGGCAAGCCATGCAAGCATCTGCCGTTCCCGTTTTATCAGGAGCTCGCACGGCGCATTGGCCTAGACCTGATGAAAAAAGAAGTACAGCGCATTGGATATGGCAATCAACAGATTGGCACCGTTGTCGATAATTTTTGGTTAGTCGGTCCACTGCAAATTACGCCTGTGCAAGAAGTCCTTTTTGTAGAGAAGCTGGCCAATACACAACTCGCTTTTAAACCCGATGTACAACATGCAGTACAAGACATGCTGCTGATTGAACAAAAACCGAATTATAAACTTTATGCAAAATCAGGCTGGGGCATGGACCTAGAACCGCAAGTCGGCTGGTGGACAGGCTGGGTCGAAACAGCAACAGGTGAAAAAGTGTATTTTGCTTTGAATATGCATATGAAAACAGGAATTTCAGCCAGCGTGCGTGAGCAACTGGTCAAACAAAGTCTGACAGCACTGGGGATAATTTAAGCCCACAGAGAAGACGCATTTTTTATGTTGCAAAGGTATTTTTTACGCTAAAGTAGCTAAAAATAAAGATATATGAAGAAATATGCGTCAAAGTCTCTTGTTTGCTTTACTGGGCTTTTTAGGGTTGATTCTGTATCAAAATATGCAACAGCCCCAGCTGCGCCTCAATCCCCTGCTGGATCGACTCACCCATCCTTTCGATCAACGTATTCGCTATCGTATTGCGGAAGTCGATCCACGTTTTGCTCTTAGTGAACATGAGTTAAAGCAGATTAGCCAGCAAGCCACGGACATTTGGAAACAGGGTTTGGGCCAAGACTACTTTGTCTATGACCCTAATGCTCGGCTCAGTATTCGACTCATTTATGACCAGCGTCAAGATGAGTCGTTACAACGCCGCGATCAACTGTCTAAACTGACACAAAATGAACACGGGTTGAGTCAAAAAAATAATGAACTCAAAGCCATGCAACAAAATCTGGCACGTCACTCAGGGGCCTTAGATGTGCAAAAACAGAGTCTACAAGAACTTAGCCAAAACTATAATGCCATGATCCGTCAGTATAACCAGCACGGCGGAGTTCCTGCTTCGCAGCAAGCGGCCGTACAACAGAGTTTGGCGCAGCTGCATCAACAGCAACACGTTTTAGACCAACAAATTGCCAGCTTTAATCTGCAAGTGAATGCCTACAATCAAAAGGTAGATGAACTGAACCGCTTAGATCAAGGCCATAATCTGGCCATCGACCAGTTCAACCAACGCTTTCAACCCCGTCTATTTGATAAAGGACTGTTCAATGGGCGTGAAATTCATATTTATGAGTTTGAATCCAAAGAAGACTTACGTCTGACTTTAGCGCATGAATTTGGCCATGCCCTCGGCATGAAACATCATAATGATCCGAAAGCCCTGATGTACCCAATGCTAGAAAAGCAAGATATGCAGCATTTCCGTTTACAAAGTGCCGATATTGCGTTGTTTAATGCCCGTTGAAGTGATGGATTACTAAAAATAATTCCCTAATTTTAATGTGTGTATAAAATACAATCACAGCACATCTTGACTCGGGTTCGTGTTATTGTAAATAATTGAATATCCACTAGAAGCTTTGGAGACGAATGTGAGTTACTACCATATCTTAATCGAAGTAAATGACCACATCAGTACGATTGAAGAAACTCGTGATATCGAAATCTTTGATATTGTTGAGATTCAACCTTATCTCCATTCTATTCTATTGCCCTATTTTAATGAGCAGCTGTTAGAACTTGAAGATGAAAATTTAGAGTTTAAGGATGTTTTACATCTGGAAGTGAAACAGACGCTTTTACCAATCAATGACTTGATCGAAGAAGAACAGAAACTGTTACCGAGTGACACCGATGTCACCATTACTGCCTATGAAGTTTTTAATAACCGTGACTTAAGCCAAGATGTCACCACGATTATTTTTGACTTACTCGATGCGATTAAACTCGATTGAAAACGAATGATTGCACATAAAAAAAGCCCTCATCATGAGGGCTTTTTTAATCAGATCAGGCTTAGATCGAGAAAGATGAACCACAACCACAGGTCGTTGTTGCATTTGGGTTTTGCACGATGAAACGTGAACCTTCTAAACCTTCAATATAATCCACCACTGAACCGACCAAATATTGATAACTCAATGAGTCAACCAACATTTTCACATCACCATTGATAAATTCTGCGTCGTCTTCATTTTGGTTTTCAGCAAAGTTAAAACCATAAGAAAAACCTGAACAACCACCGCCCGTGACATATACACGAAGCATTAAATCTTGATTACCTTCACTGTCACGTAATTGACGTACTTTATTTGCGGCATTGTCGCTTAGTTCAAGTGCTTGGGCATTCATCTTAGATTCCTCAGTTCGGTTCAGCTGTCTTTCAAATCAAAAAGACCATATTTCGAGTATAGCATACTCAATATATGGTCCCTATTTGAATATTTAAAGTCAAATCAGACTAATTTTCTCAAGATTATTTGTAATTTTCATCCTGTAGTCCACATTCAAAGTTTTTCGCCGCTTGCTTACAACGGAATTGCCATAACAGTTTCATCATTCGCTTATCGTAAATACCGCGGTTGGTGAGATCAATTCGTGCTTCCCGCATCATCTTTTGATAACCGGGTTGATCTGCAGCGGGCACCTGCATCCAATATTTTTGCGGAATTTCAGCTTTCATTTTACCCAAGATACCGAATGCACGCGGCAGCTGGCCTTTGACCCATTCCCGTGATTTTTGTCCATAACCTGCAGGAAATTTATCCGGACGAATGATGATATTACCTGTGACCTGTAAAATCGGATAATTCACAATAGCCCCTTTCGTCCCCAAGCCTTTATGTAACTCTAAGGGCTTAAAAACCGCTGCAGGCGCACCAATAATGTCGACTTGACCGTTATTGAACTTTGCACCAAAGTTGGTGACATCAGCACTCACAGCTTGCGCACCAATTTGTTGAACCATGACTTTTTGCGCTTGGTCATAGTCTAAAACCGCAATTTTCTTGCCTGCGGCTTTCGCTACGGTATTGATGCTACGGTCATTCACCAATAAAAAGGCATCCCCCACAGGAATCACACCTGCGACCTCGTACTTACCATTGACCATATGTTTAGCAAAAGTTGGACTGGCCAAGCCTTGCATCACTTTAACCGCTAAATTGAGATCGGGAATCGCACCAATTGCGTCGAGTGAGCCTGTAAACGAGTTAAATTGGCGCCCACGCATACCTGTAACACTAATGGCATCGCATTTTCCTGCTTTAAAATCCTCAGCAATCACGGCTTCGTTTTGTCCGACCCGCAGCTCAATATCCGCGCCCCAGTTTTTAGCCGCTAACTGATAATCCTTCATCAAGCTATACACATCACCATTTTTACCGACCAAGTCGAATACACAAACCACTTGTTTGGCTTGCGCCATCGCTGTTGCAGAAATGACTAATGTCCCGACACTGAGGCTTTTCATCCACTGTTTCATACATCTTCCTTTTGACTTATTGTTGTTTATTGTGATGAGCCATTCACTTGTGCTCTTTGTTATTTTTTAATGCCCCGAATGACACTTCACTCGGTTCAAAACCACTCATTTCCTACGCGCTATACAAATTAGCAGCTTCAAGACCATTTAAATCGGTCGGTTAAAAGCAAAAAAGAAAGCTCAATTTAAACTGAGCTTTCTTTGATCCCACTCGGCAAATTACTCACCGCCCAGTGAGCATTCAAAGTTGGCTTTATCCACCGAGCAACGGGCTTTTTTCAACACCGACATCATTGCTGGATCATAGATGCCTCGTTTGGTCATATCCATCCGACCATCACGTAACATTTTTTGATATTTGGTTTTGTCTTCTGCTGTAAGATTCATTTTGTATTTTGCAGGAATGCCTGCTTCTAAACGACCAATCATCGCGATGCTTTTCGGTAGGTTTTTCACAAACCAATCTCGCGATTTTTGTCCAAAGCCTGCGGGAAATTGATCTGGGCGAATCACAAAGTCAGCTGTCACTTGTAGTACAGGGAAGTTAAACATGGCGCCGTTCGTGCCTAAACCTTTATAAATTTCTAAAGGTTTATAAGCATAAGCCGGTGCCCCAACCATATCAACTTGACCATTATTAAACTTCGCCACAAAGTTAGACACATCGGAAATCACAGCTTGCGCACCGACGCGTTGTACCATGATTTTTTGGGCATCGTCATAGCCCAAGACTGCAAACTTTTTACCTGCCGCTTTTTCAATGGAATTAATACTTTTATCGCGCACAAAAATAAAAGCTGAACCTAAAGGTGCAATCCCTGCCACTTCATATTTTTTGCCCCCAAGATTGGTCACCATTTTTGCCGCATTACGCTGATCCAATGCAAAAGTAATCGCACGTTGTGCAATGGCATTGCTTGGAGCACCGCCCAATGCATCAATAGAACCGACAAATTTATTGTACTGGCGCGCACGCATAGCGGTCATAAACACGCCATCACACTTCCCTGCTTTAAAGTCGTTGTCGGCAACAGCTTCATCTTGACGAGGGATTAAATTAATTTCAGCCCCCCAGCCTTTTGCCGCCAAAGCCCATTCTTGCGCCATTTGATACGACTCACCAGATTTGCCAAGCAAGTCAAATACACAGATGTCCACTTTGGCCGCTTGTGCTGTTGACGCCACACCAAAAGCAGAAAAAGCAGCGAGTGCGAGGGTTAATTTTTTCATTCTTGTGTCCTTGTTCGTTTTGTTGTTTGACAGGTGTCCATACACATGCAAAATATTAAGCAAGTTAAAATTAAAAAAATAGAGCATTTACTCAAAAATCACTGTCAATTGGGCAAATTTTTTCCTTTTCTCTCATTTTTATTTTCACAGGATTAGTAAAAGCATTTTAAATTCATCATATTAAAATAAAAACTCTGTATCATCCGTTTACATGAATGATGCTTAATATTACAAAGAAATATAGATTTTCGCCTTATTCACCACCCAATGAACATTCAAAGTTGGTGCGTTCGACCGTACAACGGGCTTTTTTCAGCACGCGCATCATGCCTGGGTCATAAACCCCTTGTTTGGTTAAATCAATACGCCCATCCCGTAGCAAGCGCTGATATTTTTCTTTGTCTTCCTTGCTGAGCTGCATTTTGATTTTGCTTGGAATCGCAGCTTCTAGTCGTTGCACCATAGCAAAGGATTGCGGAATTTTTTGTAAAAACCATTGCCGCGATTGCGCGCCAAATTGAGCAGGAAAACGCTCGGGTCTGACAATTAAATCTGCAGTGACATTGACCACGGGAAAGTTAAGCATGGCCCCTTTAGAGCCTAGACCTTTTTCAATTTCTAAGGGTTTATAAGCATATGCAGGTGCAGCAACAACATCGACTTCGCCTGTATTAAACTTTTTTATAAAGTTGGAAATATCCGACATTACAGGTACAGCGCCCACTCGCTCCACCATCACCCGTTGTGCACGGTCATAATGCAGGATGGCAAATTTTTTACCTTGTGCTTTTTCAATGGTATTTAGACTTCGGTCTTTTACAAAAATATAGGCTGAACCAATCAAGCCAATACCTGCCACTTCATAGCTTTCTCCTTGCAATGTGGTGGTCATGCGCTTGGTATTTCTCGGATCCAGCACATATTCCACTGCTTTTTGTGCAATTTTATTGCTTGGCACTCCGCCTAAGGCATCAATCGAACCTGCAAATTTGTTATAGGTGCGCGCGCGCATTGAGGTCATATACACCGCATCGCATTTATCATTTTGAAAGGCTTTATCGGCTAAATCTTCGTCCTGAAATGAAATCAACTGTACCTGTGCGCCCCATTTTTTACTGACCAAAGCCCACTCTTCTAAAAACTTATAAGATTCCCCAGCTTTACCCAGTAGGTCAAAGACACACACCTGCTGCTTCGCTTGCACCATACTGGAAAAAGCGCACAGTGCTAGCGTCGATAAAATAAAAAATCCTTTTCTTTTCATTATTATCCCTTCATATTTTTGTTTTACTGGGAAAATATATCTGTGTGCTATTCCTCAATATAGGTCAAAAAAGGTCAATTTTTAGCTTTCCGACCAAAGGTCAAATGGCTTCATCCTCCCCTTAAAAGCAGCTATTCAAGATTTCAGTTCAGATAAATTTTGAATGTTTAGTCTTTTGCTGACGCATCCATTAGAATAGGCGCACCTTTTTCTGATATTTGATAGTTCCATGATTCAGCTTGATCAAGTTTCATTGCGCCGTGGTGGACGAGTGTTATTTCAAAAAGCCTCCATGCAAATCCATCCGGGTTGGAAAGTTGGTCTCACCGGTGTCAACGGTGCTGGAAAATCAACCCTGTTTGCTGCGCTCTTAGGCTCGATAGGTCCTGATGATGGTACCCTAAGCCGTCCTGCTGTATGGACAGTGGCGCACATGGCGCAGGAAGTGAAAGCCTTAGATATGGCTGCAATTGATTTCGTCCTGACCGGTGATGAAGAATATTGGAACATTCAACAACAACTCAACCATCCTGAACAGCTAACTGACACTGAATTGGCTGATTTACATGGCCGATTCGACGAAATTAATGGTTATTCCGCACCCGCTAAAGCCGCTCAGCTTATGGCCGGTCTGGGTTTTATGGAACATCAAAACCAACTCTTGGTTTCGAGTTTCTCTGGTGGATGGCGAATGCGTTTAAACTTAGCGCGTACTTTGATGAGCCGTTCGGATCTATTATTACTGGATGAACCTACCAACCACTTAGATCTCGATGCTATTTTATGGTTAGAAGATTGGTTAAATGCCTATACGGGCACCCTAATTTTAATTTCGCATGACCGCGATTTCTTAGATGCGATTACCAACCGTATTTTGCATATCGAAAATCAAGAACTCACCCTCTATAGCGGCAACTATTCAACCTTTGAAACCACTCGTGCAGAACGTTTGGCACAACAACAACAAGCTTATGAAAAGCAGCTCGAAACACGGGCACATATTCAAAAATATATTGACCGTTTTAAAGCCCAAGCCACTAAAGCACGTCAAGCACAAAGCCGAATTAAACAACTGGAACGGATGCAGTTGCTTGCTCCTGCACATGTCGATACCCCATTTACCTTTAGCTTCCGTGAACCCACCAAAATGAGTTCACCACTGCTGACTTTAGAGCAGGCTGATATTGGTTATGGCGACAAACTGATTGCCACCAATATCAATATACAAATCACCCCGACGAGCCGGATTGGCTTATTGGGGATGAATGGTGCAGGTAAATCGACTTTAATCAAATCCTTGGTCGGCGATTTACCTTTATTGGCAGGACAACGCAAAGCCTCAGAACTGCTGAATATTGGCTATTTTGCACAGCATCAAATGGATTCACTGGATGAGTCGGCCAGCCCAATGCTGCAATTGGCACGCATTGCGGATAAAAAAATCAGTGAAGCGACCTTACGTGCCTTTTTAGGCAGTTTCGGCTTTAGTGGCGAGCGAATGGATACCCCTTGCGAGAGCTTCTCAGGTGGTGAACGTGCACGTTTGGCATTGGCTTTAATCGTGTGGTTACGTCCCAATGTCTTGATTCTAGACGAACCGACCAACCATTTAGACTTAGATATGCGCCATGCCCTGACCATGGCTTTACAAGACTATGAAGGTGCTGTGGTCTTGGTTTCGCATGAACGCCAACTGATTGCCAGCGTGTGTGATGACCTCATTTTAGTCCATGCTGGAAAATCCACCGAATTTGAAGGCGATCTTCACGATTATGCCAACTGGTTACGCCAAGCTCGCCTAGAAATGATTAAACAAGGCGGAATCGTAGCACCGATCGTGTCTAAAGTCAGTACTCAAAAAACTATGGTTTCAAAGGTTGATAAAGAAGCGCAGCGTAAATTGGCCGCACAACGCCGTGAACAAACGCGCCCGATTCGTAAAAATATCGAAAAATGTGAAAGCTTACTGGCAAAACACCAGCCACGTTTACTCGACATTGAACGTTTACTCGGTGATGCTGGCCTATATGACGCTGCACGCAAAGATGAACTCATGAAACTAATGAATGAGCAAACTGAACTTAAAAACCAAGTCAGTGAAGCTGAAGAACAAATGTTAGAACTGATGATGGAACTTGAAGAACTCGAAAGCTCATTCGAAAACGAATAAGCTTTCCTCATACACCCTGCCCGCTCTGTTTATGCATGGCGGGCATTTTTATGTCTTAACCATTTTGATTTATTTACTTTGCTGCAACACCAATCGATCTCGAAAAACGTGCCTTTTCGGTCTATGCATATAACTCAATAGGAAATTCACCCAAATAGTCTGAGCATTTTAATAAATCATAAGTGATTGAAATTAAAACTATTTTTTAATAAATAAAGCGATAAATTGATTGATTTTTATTGTTTAGATATTCTTAAAAAGCAAAAAATAAGATTGTTTAATTTAGCTTAATTAATTAAATATTCAACTATATACAGCCCTATTTCCGTGAATTTCACAACTTAAAGCCAAATATAGCCTTCACAACAGACAGTGAATCTCCATCATGTGCAGACATGCACCTTTCAAGACAACAAGTTTTGAATTTAAAAAGAGGGAATAAATTTAAAAGATCCGATTTAAATTTAAAAATAACGTATGGTTTTAAATTTAAAGACCACACCTAGAACAACTGTGGATAAAATTATACGTATTTTAGCAACTGATATAAAGTGCTATTTTTATTTATCCACAAGCCAATGCTGTTTATTTATCCAGTTGTTTTAGGCAAATCCATTCTCTTTTTTGCGCTCTTTTTCCTTAATTTAATACAGCTCTTTGCGCCTTTAAAAACCGTAATTCTTGTATTTTCCATCCCTGATCAAAGCCCCATGTTTCTTGGATTTGTTGGCGATTTTCAACCAAACCGATCAAGACCTGACAGCGTGTTTGGTCACGATTAAACTCAAATTCTTCAAATTCGACGTCGGGTTTTTGAGGTTTCCAAACGCCATTTTTCACTGCATGCGCGATCTTTTCATAGCGCGTATAGTTACTCTCTACACGATCAGCTTGTTCATAGACCACTTTAAAATGCTCATCTTCATATTGAGCTAAAACTTCATAATTACCTGTAAAAAAAGCATTCACCCAAATGTCGCGTACTTGTTCTAGTTGATTATCCATCATAATGACCTCATATTTTCACTGTGCAAAAGACTTGATACTCACATCATGACATCGCTATAAGTCAGTTTAATAACAGTGTGCACTGCTTATATTTTATTCAAAATCATAAAAAATGCTGTAAAAAAAAGCACCTCGTAGGGTGCTTTTTTGGCTTATTTTGTAAAGCGCTTAGGCATCAATATCCGCATTCAATGCATTTTCTTCAATGAATGCACGACGTGGTTCCACATCGTCACCCATCAAACAAGAGAACATTCTATCGGCTTCAATCGCATCCTGAATGGTAACTTGCAACATGTTGCGGTTTTCAGGATCCATGGTGGTTTCCCAAAGCTGGTCCGCATTCATCTCACCCAATCCTTTATAGCGTTGAATCATCATGCCACGACGGGAGTCAGATAAAATATGCTGCCATACCTGATGGAAGTTAGTAACTGCAATCTTGCGATCACCTTTTTGTAGGTATGCGCCATCTTCCAACAACGTGAACCAACTCTTGGAGTTTTTCAACAAACGGGCATATTCACCAGAACCCAATAAACCTGCATCTAATAAGTAGCTGTGCGGCAGATTGTGTACATAAATGGTGATACGAGGTAAGTAAGTCTCGATCTTTTGACCATCTGCCAGTTCTTTTTCAAACGTTTCTAAGCTTAACTCAGGACGCAAGCTCGGTTGAATCTCTGCCACAGCACTGCGCACTTGTTCAGCCCATTGCTCGACATAAGCTCGGTCATGGTTTTGATCAAGCTTAAAGCCTTCAACCGAAATCAACGCATCTAAGACACTGGCAGGATAACGTACAGTTAAACGCTGTAAGCTCTTCTGAGACGTTTGATAGTCCGCAATCACATTCGCCAAGGCTTCACCACGGATTGCAGGTGCAGCATCGCTGATGTGCAATTCAAGCTCATCAATCGCGTTTGAAATTAAATAGGTTTCAAGCGCATCATTATCTTTCAGATACTGCTCTTGCTTGCCTTTTTTCAGCTTATACAGCGGTGGTTGAGCAATATAGATATAACCACGCTCCACCAGCTCAGGCATTTGACGGAAGAAGAAGGTCAACAATAGGGTACGAATGTGCGAACCATCCACGTCAGCATCGGTCATGATGATGATTTTGTGATAACGCAATTTGTCCGGATTGTACTCTTCACGACCAATACCACAACCCAATGCCGTGATCAGCGTGCCAACCTCTTGAGATGAAATCATCTTGTCAAAACGCGCACGTTCTACGTTTAGGATTTTACCTTTCAACGGTAAAATCGCTTGCATCTTACGGTTACGACCTTGCTTAGCTGAACCGCCTGCAGAGTCACCCTCGACTAGATACAATTCAGACAATGCTGGATCTTTTTCTTGGCAATCTGCGAGTTTACCTGGTAAGCCTGCAATGTCTAATGCACTTTTACGACGCGTCATTTCACGCGCTTTACGTGCTGCATCACGAGCACGAGCCGCATCAATGATTTTGCCTGCAATTGATTTTGCAGCTTGCGGGTTTTCAAGCAAATATTCAGAGAATGATTTATTCATTGCCTGTTCAACCGCAGGTTTCACTTCACTTGAAACCAACTTTTCTTTGGTTTGTGAAGAGAATTTCGGATCAGGCACTTTCACTGAAACAATCGCAGTTAAACCTTCACGTGCATCATCACCAGAAACCGCTACTTTCTCTTTTTTGAGTAAGTTTTCATTTTCCATGTAGCTGTTTAGACCACGCGTTAATGCCGCACGGAAACCCGCTAAATGCGTTCCACCATCTTTTTGTGGGATGTTGTTGGTAAAGCAACGTACGTTTTCTTGATAGGTATCATTCCACTGCAACGCCACTTCAACACCAATGCCATTTTCAGCCTGTACGGTGAAATGGAAAATGTCATTCAGATGGGTTTTGCCTTGGTTAATATATTTCACAAACTCAGACAGACCGCCTTCGTAGTCAAACACATGTTCTGCATGAATACGCTCGTCACGCAAAACAATGCGCACGCCCGCGTTTAAGAAAGACAATTCACGTAAACGACGTGCCAAAATATCAACATTGAAAATGGTTTGGCTAAAAGTTTCAGCACTTGGCCAAAAACGGACAGTTGTTCCTGTGGTCTCCGTATCCCCCACAACAGTCAGTGGGTAAACCGGATCACCGTGTTTATATTCTTGTTGATGAATATGCCCTGCACGATGAATCGTCAGTTCTAACTTACGCGACAAGGCATTCACAACCGATACGCCTACACCATGTAGACCACCTGAAACCTTGTAGCTATTGTCATCAAACTTACCACCCGCGTGCAGAATGGTTAAAATCACTTCTGCGGCAGAAACCCCTTCTTCAGGGTGGATATCGGTCGGAATACCGCGCCCATTGTCCGATACACTTACAGATTCATCTTCGTGAATCGTCACCAAAATTTCATCACAGTGACCTGCAAGCGCCTCATCGATCGCATTATCCACCACCTCAAACACCATATGGTGTAAGCCTGAACCATCATCCGTATCACCAATATACATACCCGGACGTTTACGTACTGCGTCCAATCCACGTAATACTTTGATACTAGAGGAATCATAAGCTTTTTCTGTGGTTTGTTCCGTTTGAGAAGCAGCTTGTTGATCTTCTGAACTCATGGTTTCTCCCTAGCGAAAAATAGGTCTATCCCGTGATGGGTAAAATCTAAAATCATTGTGCGACAACTTGAACTTGACCGTTTTCAACACAGAATAATTGATAAGAAATAGATAAATCATGTAAGTGATTTTTGACTGATTCATACTCTAAAGTGGTAATAAAAACTTGACTACCCAGTTGGCTCAATCGCTCAATTAAACGTTGTTGTGCTGTTAAATCTAATTCTGCTGTCAGATCATCTAATAATACCACAGTTTCCTTATTACAAGCATGTAGCATTGCAATCTGTGACAGTTTTAAGGCTATGATTAACAGCTTTTTTTGTCCACGTGACAGCACGACATCGGCATCGCCAAGGCTTGTTTTTAAACGCAAATCTGCCTTGTGTGGACCATACTCGGTATAGCGCCGTTCAAGGTCTTTTTGATGATGACTTTGCAGGTCATTCAGTAACCCTAACTCGGTATGAAAGCCAGGGCTATATTCTAACTGAACCTCGATATCTGGCAGCAGGTGTTTTAAATCTTGCTCAAAAAAGCCCTTCCACTGCTCCACAATGCTGACGCGCTGCGAATGCAGCATTTCCCCATAATCACCAAGCATTTTGTTCCACGGCTCCAAATCTGCCAGACTTAGATTCCGTCGTGTTTTCAGTAAACTATTACGCTGTTTTAATGCCCGTGAATAATATTGCCATGCATGATAAAACTCAGGTTCCACGTGGAACATCAGCCAATCTAATAGTTGCCGTCTAGGCTTGGCACCATGATCAATAATATCGGTACTTTGCGGATCAATCAGTTGCAAAGGAAGAATCTTAGCCAACTGGCCTTGAGTGGCAATGTTGTCGCCATTGACCTTGATGAGCTGTTCACCAGACAACAGCTTTTGCATCCCTATTTTTTCAGAACTGGATTGGGCAAAGACAATCGCGTCTTGGGTGTCGGTTTGAATATAGTGTTTCGGAATATGGGTGCGAAAGGAACGCCCAGTCGCCAACAGATGAATGGCTTCTAAAATTGAGGTTTTACCTGAACCATTTTGTCCATAAAAAACATTAAACGGTTGCAATCCATGGAGAGCAACCGTTCTGAGATTTCGAACACGTTCGATATTTAAACGCGTGATTTGCATGCCCGAACCTAGGACTTAAACACGCATTGGCATGACCACATAGGTCTGATCTTGATGAGCTGGATCTTGCACCAGAACCGATTGATTTGCTTCGGTCATCGTCATTGACACATCATCACCATCCAATGCACCTAAGACCTCCAAGATGTATTGGGCATTAAAAGACATTTCCATTGGCGCATTATTATATTGAATCGCCAAATCCTCTACGGCTTCGTCTTGCTCAGGGTTATTGGCACGCAGCTGCAAAGTATCTGCGGCAAAGTTTAAGAACACGCCACGTAGTTTTTCATTACTTAAAATCGAAACACGTTGTAAAGATTGCTTAAAGACATCATGCGCAATTAACACATTTTTATCCCCACCACGTGGAATCACACGGCGATAATCAGGGAACTTACCGTCAATCAGTTTCGTGGTGAAACGAACAGTGGTATCCCCTTGTTCTTTGTCACGGCTGGCAATAGAAATGGTCACATTCAATAGTTCACGACCGATTAACAACGCCAATTGTTCATCTTCAATGCTCAATAAACGCTGTAGTTCACCCACCGCTTTACGTGGAACAATCGCTTGAATCAATTGAGTGGCATTTGAGCTAGCAACAGTTTCACACAGAGCTAAACGGTGGCCGTCTGTGGTCACTGCACGCAGTTGATTATTATCAATTTCAAGTAAGGTTCCCGTGAGATAAAAACGCACATCCTGCACTGCCATAGCAAATGCAGTTTTTTCAAATAGGCGCTTTAATTCGCGCTGTGTCACTGCAACTTGCGTGCCTTGCGTGTTCTCTGTGGTCAATAACGGGTAATCTTCAGCGGGTAAAGTCCCCAACACAAAACGGCTATTACCGGACTTTAAGATACAACGTTGATCTTCAGTAATTTGTAGGTCTATCAGTGCTGCAGTCGGTAAAGATTTGCAAATATCCATCAACTTACGTGCAGGAACGGTCGTTTCACCCGCTTGTAAACACGCCCCTTCAGCAAGCGTGGTACTTGCAACCAATTCGACCTCTAAGTCCGAACCTGTAATCGTCAACGACGCTTGGCTCACTTGCACTTTAACATTTGAAAGAATGTTTAAAGTATGGCGACGTTCAACCGCTCCTACGACATGTGATAGAACATTAAGTAAGCTTTCTTTCGCGATTTTTAAACGCACGATACATTCCTCGAAAAACTGAAGATAAAATAATAAATAAATGTGTTTTTAGCAGTGTACTATGCGGCAGAACATGCCGCATTGCAAGAATAGAATTTGAGCAATTTTGCTTAACTTTGCAGCAAGCGTTGCAAGTTTTTATAGTCCTCATTGAAGATCGGATCTTCATCGCGCAGACTTAAAACTTTTTCACAAGCATGCATGACGGTACTGTGATCTCGACCGCCAAAGGCCATACCAATTTCAGGGAAACTGTCTCCCGTTAACTCACGTGCCAAGCCCATTGCCAATTGGCGTGGACGAGCATAAATACGGGTCCGTTTAGGCCCAACCAACTCTTTGAGTGGAATTCTAAAGTACTCACTCACCACACGTTGAATATTTTCAGTACTGATGGTTCGTGCACGAATGGCCAAGACGTCTTTTAATGACTCACGCACAACATCCAAATCAATAGCTGTACCCTTAAAGCGTGAAATGGCCACCACTTTATTCAGCGCACCTTCCAATTCACGTACGTTTGCAACCACTTGTTGCGCAATAAATAACGCACAGTTTCGTGGTAATTCCACATCATTGCTTTCTGCTTTTTTCAGCAAAATTTCAATACGGGTTTCAATATCTGGTGGCTCAACCCCAACCGACAAGCCCCAAGAAAAGCGTGAAACCAAACGTGGATCTAATTCCGTTAATTCTTTTGGATAGCGATCTGAAGTCAGAATAATTTGCTTAGATTCATCTAAAAGTGCGTTAAAAGTATAGAAAAACTCTACTAAACTCGCCTCTTTACCCGCCAACAAATGAATATCATCGACCAACAATAGATCTAAAGATCGGCAATTTTTTTTAAATTCTTCCACTTTGCCTTGTTGTAAAGAACTAACAAAATCTTGAACAAAGCTTTCTGCCGTCATATACATGACACGTGCATTCGGTTTGGCTTGCAACAAGGCATTGCCCACTGCTTGCATTAAGTGTGTTTTACCTAAACCAGTCGGGCCATATAAAAATAAGGGATTGTGCTGAGAAGCACCTAACTGAGTTAAAACCTTACGACACGTTTCAGCAGCCATTTGGTTTGAACGACCTTCCACAAAAAGTGAGAAGGAAAATAAAGGATTTAACTGACGTTTACGGCTGTTTTTAGAATTCCCTTCTTCTTTTTCTTTTTTCGGACGCACAACAGGTGCTGGAGCAGACTCTAAAGCTGCAGTCGTCGTTGCAGGTTGCTCACTCGCAGATAAAATTGCACCCGGGCGTGAATCGACTAAAATTTCAACTTTACGTACACGCCCTTCAGAGAGCTGCTCCACTAAAATTGTAATCAATTCTAGGTGATGTTCTTGAATGTAACGTGTCCAATAGGGATTGGGAGCATAAAGACGTAGTGTGTCATTTAACTCTTCTGCAACTAAAGGGCGTATCCACATTGTAAAGACATTCCCAGATAGCTCTTGTCGCAAGCGAGTTAAGCAGTCCGTCCAAAGCATGTGAAACCCCTATTCATTCCATCGATAATTAATAAAAACACTATGTACCCACCGAAGCGGGTCGCCATTCTAACCAAGTTATCCACATCTGTCATGGAAAATTCTGCAGATATTGCTCAAAAAGCCTGCTTATGAAAATAAATTTAAATTCAAATACTGGTGTGGATAAGTTTATCCGCAAACTGTGGATAGAATATAACACAAAGTTATCCACAAATTATTAATTTTATAAAAACAATCTTATCCACACCATATTTTATTGTTTTATAATTAAAAAAGCGTCATTTCCACAGAAAAAGACCGCCCTAATAGTAATAAATTTAAATTTATAAATTTGAATTTATTTATAAGAGACCTGCTTTCTGGGGATAACTGGAGATCCAAAATGAATTTAAATTTAAAAACATGCACAGCTAGTGAATTTAAAGACTTGTGGATAATTGTGTGGGTAATCTTGTTGGTAACTTATATCACTTTAATAAACAATAATCTAGGTTGTGTATAAGAAAAAAGTGCGGTTGTTTAAATGTTTTCGAGAAAAGAGCAAGTTCAAGCTGCTGTTACAAATAAAAAGGCTTAATTTCACAAGAAAATCGGTTTTCCATTGACAGCTCAAGCAATGAACACTAAACTCGCGAACCTTCATTGAATGATCATTTTTGGAGTTTCGATATGAAACGTACATTCCAACCATCTGAATTAAAGCGTAAGCGCGTTCATGGTTTCCGTGCTCGTATGGCTACTAAAGCTGGTCGCCAAGTATTAGCTCGTCGTCGTGCAAAAGGTCGTCACAGCTTAACTGTTTAATCAATAGTTAACGCTTAAACGATTTTGGGTGTTATGACTACACTTTATGGCTTCAGCACAGAGGTTCGTATTCGCTGTGCTGCCGATTATAAAAGTGTCTTCGATGGTGCGCTTTTTAAAGTGCATCAGCCCCATTTCTTATTTCTAGCAAAACTGACCGAACAACCTCAAAGTCGTTTGGGTATTGTTGTTGCTAAAAAGAAAGTGCGTCGTGCACACGAAAGAAATAGAGTAAAACGTTTGGCTCGCGAAAGTTTTCGCTTGCATCAACAGCAATTAACTTTAGATATTGTGGTTATGCCTAAAATGGGGATAGAAACAGTGCCTAATGCAGAGTTGCACCAGCAATTACAATTTGCTTGGCAAAAATTACAACGTCTTGCCAAAAAGCATCAAAAAATAGCTCCCTCCCTGCAAAAGTAGAGATGGCCAATGGTCCGGTTACTGCATTGGTTAATTCGATTTTATCAAATTGCGATTAGTCCTTTACTTGGACCGCGTTGTCGTTATATCCCTACATGTTCTCAATATTCATTGGAAGCAGTCCATACACATGGTGCTGTGCGTGGTGTGTGGTTGGCTACTAAACGTATTTGCCGTTGTCATCCTTGGGGTGGATCGGGGTATGACCCTGTTCCAAACAAAAGGATTCGTTTTATCTCTTTTCAGCAAATAGATTCTCAAAAGCATCTGGTTGCTGTACCCTTTCGTGATTGTTTCTTGAACCAAAATCACTCTAACCACTTGGGGTAATCGATATGCAACAATGGGCCAGGTTTGCCATTCTCGGGGCCATGTTTGTTGTCGCTTATTTGCTCATTTTGGCTTGGCAAAAAGATTATGGACATGCTGAGACTCAGCCACAACAGGCTGCAGCAGTTTCACATGAAGTATCTGCAGATTTGCCAAATGCTCAAACGGCTTCAGCAGCGTCTGATATGCCACAAGCAAATATCGCGACTCAGCAACCAGCTACAGAAGCAAAAGCATCTGTAAATCAACAGCTTATTTCAGTACAAACTGACCTTTATCATCTTTGGATTAATCCTAAAGGTGGTGATATTGTTCGTATTGAATTGTTAAACCATGACAAGAGCAAAGACAGTAACGAAGCATTTGTCATGCTTGAAAGTGATGCAAAACGTACTTATGTTGCGCAGTCTGGTTTAATTGGTCTTAATGGTCCAGACAGTAACCGTAGCGGTCGTCCAATGTATGAGATTGAAAAATCTGCTTATACATTGAATGATGCCAAAGCGGTTCAAACTGAAGATGGAAAAAGCATCAAAGTGTTAACCGTACCGATGGTGCTGAAAACAGCTGATGGTGTCGAAATCATTAAAACCTTTACCTTTAAGCAAGGTGAATATCCTGTTGTTGTGAACCATAAAGTGGTGAACCGCAGTGGTCAAAACTGGCAGGGTCAAATGTTTGGTCAACTCAAACGTGACAACTCTGATGATCCAGGCAAATCGGATCAAGGTATTTTCACGCTGGGCACTTTCTTAGGTGGTGCTTGGGGTTCGCCTGAAGAACATTATAACAAGCTTAAATTTGCTAACTTCAATGAAGAAAAATTGAATGTTGAAGCGAAAGGCGGCTGGGTTGCTATGGTTCAGCACTACTTTGTGAGTGCTTGGATTCCTGGTGACTTAAAATTGACACAAGCCAATGGTCAACCTTATGTCGCGAAATTAGAGTCGCGTAAGTCAACGGATGATATGAATATCATTGGTTTTACTTCGCCGACGATTACTGTGCCTGCTGGTACAGTGGCTGAGATTGACGCGACCTTCTATTCAGGTCCTAAAGTTCAATCTGAGTTAAAAGAGCTTGCAACAGGTTTAAACCAAACTGTTGACTATGGTTGGTTATGGCCAATTGCGAAATTATTGTTCTTGGGTCTTGAGTTCTTCCACGGTTTAGTGGGTAACTGGGGCTGGGCAATTATTTTGTTAACGGTCTTGGTAAAACTGATTCTTTGGCCATTGTCGTCTAAGAGCTATCGCTCAATGGCGAAAATGCGTGTCATTGCACCTGAAATGCAGCGTATGAAAGAAGAGTTCGGTGAAGACCGTATGCGCTTCTCTCAAGAAATGATGGCACTGTATAAACGTGAACAAGTCAATCCGCTTGCGGGTTGTTTGCCATTGTTATTACAAATGCCAATCTTCCTTGCGTTGTACTGGGTGTTGATGGAGTCTGTTGAGCTTCGTCATGCGCCATGGTTACTTTGGATTCAAGATTTGTCAGCGATGGATCCGTGGTTTATTTTACCGCTGTTAATGGGCGCAACGATGTTCATTCAGCAGTCTTTAAATCCACAACCGGCTGATCCAATGCAAGCGAAAGTTTTCAAAATCATGCCGATTGTTTTCACAGTCTTTATGTTGTTCTTCCCTGCGGGTCTCGTGTTGTACTGGATTGTCAACAACAGTATCACGATTATTCAGCAGACCTTGATCAACAAATCTGTTGAAAAAGACCGCTTGAATAAGGAAAGTGCGTCGAGTTAATCGAGGCAACTTTTCGCGAAAAGCTGAATAAATCCGCTTAAGATGGTAATCTTAGGCGGATTTTTCATTGTGTGACTTTTAAGATTTTTAGGTGAATGTTATGTACAACCGAACCACGATTGCTGCCATTGCAACACCACCTGGGCGTGGTGGTGTGGGGGTCATTCGCCTATCTGGTCCCAAGTCTTATGAGATTGCACAGGCCTTGACCCAAAAAGACTTGCCGAAAGCGCGTTTTGCTGGTTTTCGCCAGTTTTATGATGCATCTGGCGAAGTGATGGATGAGGGCTTAGCGATTTGTTTTCCGAACCCAAACTCGTTTACTGGTGAAGATGTGGTTGAGTTGCAAGGTCATGGTGGCCCTGTCATTCAAAATGCTTTACTGGGGCGTTTGTTGGAGCTCGGTGCGATTGCAGCAAAAGCTGGTGAGTTTTCCATGCGTGCTTTTGAAAATGGCAAACTGGATTTGGTACAGGCTGAAGCAATCGCCGATTTGATTGACGCGACGTCTCAAGCCGCTGCACGTTCTGCGGTACGTTCATTACAAGGCGCATTTTCAACCAAAGTAAATCGCGTGTTGGAGCAATTGATTCATATACGTTTGCATGTGGAAGCTGCAATTGATTTTCCTGAAGAAGAAATTGATTTTCTCGCGGACGGGAAAATTTTAAATCTTTTAGATGGTGTTACTGCTGCTGTGAACCAAGTGCAACAATCGGCTCGTCAAGGACAGTTGCTGCGTGAAGGTTTACAAGTGGTAATTGCAGGAAAACCAAATGCGGGTAAGTCATCACTGCTCAATGCATTAGCAGGCATTGAACGCGCCATTGTGACGGATATTGCAGGCACTACACGGGATGTCTTGCATGAAAAAATTACCCTGAATGGCTTACCCATTACCTTAACCGATACCGCAGGTTTACGTGAAACCGGCGATATTGTAGAAAAAGAAGGGATTCGTCGTGCCATTAAAGAAATTGAGCAAGCCGATCTGTTACTTTTGGTCTATGACTTAAGCCAAGGCGAAGACCCACTCAAACTGGCGCAAGAATATTTTGCTGAGCATATTGAACCGAAACGTTTAATGCTGATTGGCAATAAGTGTGATTTGATGGAAACGACATCGCATATCGAAGACTTTAACGGCTTCCGTCATATTATGGTTTCGGCAAAGCAAGAAACTGGCGTTCAAGCGCTCATAGAAGCGATTACAGCGCATGCAGGCTTCCAGCCTGAAGAAGATACCTTTATTGCACGTACACGCCATTTAGACGCAATGAAACGCACTCAGCTTTACCTTGCTGAAGCGCGTGAACAATTGGTGGTGTATAACGCAGGTGAGTTGGTCGCAGAGTCGTTACGTTTGGCGCAAAATGCCCTCGGTGAAATTACAGGGGATTTTAGTGCGGATGATTTGCTTGGGAAAATTTTTGGATCGTTCTGTATTGGAAAATAACACTGCTATTGATGAAAAAGCCCTCTGATCAGGGCTTTTGATCTTTAAGCCAGACGTATACTGCCCTTATGCGCAAACCACAGATAAAAACACAATAAAGCGATGACAATGCAAAAGCTAATGACCCCGAAGCTTAATCCAAAGTGATCTGCCAAATAACCCACAGCTACAATGGGTACAATCGTACCCAAATAACCAATAAAAAGATAAGTCGACATCACTGCAGCACGATTCTCTAAGGTGGTCATGGCATGAATGAGACCAAAGGAACCAATCAAGGTCAGGCCATGTCCGACACCAACGAGAAAATCACTGATAAAGAAAAATGCACTCAGTTGAAATAGTATACACAGCGCCAAAATGCCTAAGCTTGCAATCAAGGTGATTAAGCCATAGTTAAGGCACTTATAAGCAGGAATACTTCTGGCAAAATACTGCACCACGGCAGAGACAATGAGAATACTGGTAATGGCAGAACCGCTAATGAGGGGGCCGTGCCACGGCAAAATATCCCGCACAAATGAAGGAGATAAGGATGCAAATAAGCTAAACGCGGCAAAGGCACTAAATGCGGTAAATCCAACAATCAAAAACAACTGATGATATTGCACTTCTGGTCGGAGTAGCTTTGGGGCGATACTAAAGGGCTGTGCGGTAAACGTGGGAGATTGAACCCAAAATAAACCAAAGAAACACAGTACAGCGCCAAGAATAACGGGTAGATAAGGACTGACCAAAGGGTATTCTGAAAATTGAGCAATCAGGCCGCCAATCAGCGGGCCTAAGCCAAAGCCTACTGCGGTAATAATCGAACTGAGCTGCGGCGCAATCTGTTGATGGCTTTTGGGCACGGTATACATCAGTCCCAGTAAGGCTGAAGTGGTCATCAAACCAGATGCAATACCAATAATAAAGCGCCCCAAAGATAAAATGAGAGCATCAGAAGCATAAGCGGAAATCACTAACCCGATGCTAATAAACACTAAACCCACTTGTAAGGTGCGTAAATAGCCAATGCTATTACTGGTCCGACCAAGAAACAGTAAAGTAGCGAGACAACCAAACATATAAGCCACAAAAATATAGGTGATTTGACTCGGCACCAGATGCCATAAGGCTTGATACAGCGGGTAAAGTGGACTGGCTAAGGCAGTCCCCATCGTTCCCATCATTAAGGCGAGGCTGACCATACAAAATGGACGCCAAGAAGTGCTTGTTGTCATGCAAATGCCATGCGGCTCTCTCAGTCAAAACAAGAATATTTTGATGCCCAAGAGAAAAAGGATAGAGAGCAACAGTGTATCGGTTTGTGGAAAAAATGGTCAACTAAAAACTTGAAAAAGAACGCAATAAAACTTAGCCATAGCGTTTCAGCAGTTTTAAGAACTCAGCCAACTCTTCTTCATTGACCTGTTCAGCTTGTGCTAATACATGATGGCGTAAATGTGCTTCAACGAGTTCATTCATTAGTCCATTGACCGCGCCTTTTATAGCAGCGACTTGTTGTAAAACATCGATACAACTGGCATCGGGATGTGTGATCGAGAGTTCAACGGCGTTGACCTGCCCTTGTAAGCGTTTCACACGGTTTAAAATTTTTTTATCTTCATGCAAATGACTCAACACTTTGCTCCAAAAATAAATATACTAAGGGGGAGTATATTGGTGAATGATTTTAAATGCAAAATACCCCATCACGTCAGCATACGCATCATTTTGATGACGGTAATCCACTGGCACAAAAACGGATTTTAATGGCGACCATTTTAACGGCAGTCATGATGTTATTAGAAGTGATTGGTGGATGGATTTTCCAATCAATGGCTTTGCTGGCGGATGGTTGGCATATGAGTTCGCATATGTTGGCACTGGGTTTGGCTTATTTTGCTTATCGTGCTGCACGGCATTATGCCCATGATCAGCGCTTTAGTTTCGGCACATGGAAAATTGAAATTCTTGCAGGTTACAGCAGTGCTATTTTGCTGATGGTGGTGGCGGGTTTTATGGCTTTTCATTCAATTCAGCGCCTATTCTCGCCTGTACAAATTCATTATAACGAAGCGATTCCAATTGCGATTTTAGGCTTATTGGTGAATTTAATCTGTGCATGGTTGCTGCACGATGGTCACCATCACCATCACCATCACCATCACCATCACCATCATGATCATGCATCAGAAGTACATAGCCATCATCATGATTTAAATCAGAAAGCTGCGTTTATGCATGTAGTGGCAGACGCAGTGACTTCCATTTTTGCCATTATCGCACTGATTTTTGGTAAATATTTGGGTTGGGATTTTCTCGATGCTGCCCTTGGAATCGTGGGATCAATACTGGTAGCCAAATGGGCATTGAGCTTAATGCAAGAAACGGGAAAAACCTTGTTAGATGCTGAAATGGATCATCATGTGGTGGATGAAATTCACGAAGTGTTGGCAGAACTACCGCATACGACCTTGACCGATTTACATGTTTGGAAAGTAGGCAAAGGCAAGTTTTCCTGCATTTTGGCTTTAGAAACGACGGTAGACTTAACTGCGGATCGCGTGCGGGAAATACTCTCGATTCATGAGGAAATTGTTCATGTCTCGGTGGAAATTAATAGTACAGCCCTCACTGTTCCACGTGAAACTTTGGCCAGTTCATAAGCAAGGCGTGTTGGGTTTCGGTAAAGCCGTGGAAAAAATGATTCAATGCTTGAATAATACGCTCTACACTAGCGCCGTGGTTCTCCGATTGAAAGAGCAAAAAGTGATGATAAAAAAACTGGGTTTGGCACTACTCACAAGTGCAATTGCAAGCATGAGTATGGCCAGTGTAGAAAGTGTTCAAGCTAACTTAAAAAAGAATTATCCAAATATTCATGTTCAAAATATCCAAAAAACAGAAATGTCGGGCATTTATAGCGGATCTTTAGATGGTGAAATTGTGTATTTAGGCGAAGCGGCTGAGCATGTGATTGCAGGTTCGATGGTGCGCTTAAAAGATCAGAAAAATTTAAGTGCTGCCTTATATGTGCAACAAAACTCGCTTGATTGGAACAAGCTGCCGCTAAAAGATGCCATTAAAAGCGTTAAAGGCAACGGCAAACGCCAATTGGCGGTTTTTTCAGACCCAAACTGTCCTTACTGTAAGCAGTTAGAGGCTGAACTGAATAAACTGAATGATGTGACTATCTACACCTTTATTTATGCTATTAAGGCGCAATCGATTGCACCGTCGAAACAAGTATTTTGTGAAGCAGATCCTGCCCTCGCATGGAAAAATTTGATTGCGAAAGGGACTCCACCGACGTCGAAAAAACCGTGTGCCAATCCAATTGAGCGCAACATTGAACTCGGTCGTAGTCTGGGTTTACAAGGGACGCCCGTGGTTATTTTCTCAAATGGCTTTAAAGTGAATGGTGCTGTGCCTTCAACCACCATTGAAAATATGTGGCGTGAACTGGGCTTATAAGAATTCAAATATACAGATAAAAAGCACCTGAATCGGTGCTTTTTTAATGGATGAGTTTAAGTTTTTTTGGTGACCATGTTGTAGATGAATAAAATAACAATGGCTCCAATAACTGAAGCAATAAAGCCTGCGGCAGAGCCTTCACTATAGAGACCAAGTAAACGACCACCATAAGTGGCTACGAGAGAACCTGCAATCCCCAGTAAAGTGGTGACAATAAATCCCGCTTTGTCATCGCCAGGATGGATAGCACGTGCGATGAGACCTGCAATAAAACCAATCACGATTGCAACAATAAGTGACCACATGAGCCAGCTCCTTTTTTATCATGTCTTTGTTTTTACATCATGTGCAAAAATATCATCGGGCATAATGCGACTGTGCAGTAGAGCGAATCTGCTAAAAACTGTATGTTTTATGTACTTAGCTAACGATAAAAATAAAAAAAGTGGCCTTCGGCCACTCTTCTCTTGATTGGTCTTAAAGACCAATTTCACCAATAAATGGCAAATGACGGTACTTTTGATCGTAGTCTAAGCCATAACCCACAATGAATCGATCTTCGACATTAAAGCCTAAAAACTTCACATCGAGTTCAATTTCACGGCGTGAAGGTTTGCTGACTAAGGTACATAGTTCAATTGAGTTGGGAGAGCGTGTTTCTAAAATTTCGAGTACTTTGCTCAAGGTGTTGCCTGAGTCGATGATGTCTTCAATGACCAAGACATCTTTACCGCGAATTTCACCGTCTAAATCTTTTAAAATTTTTACATCACGTGAAGATACCGTACCGCCACCGTAGCTCGAAACCGTCATGAAATCGAGTTCATGGGGTTTTGAAATGGTACGACATAAGTCTGCCATGAAAATGACTGAACCACGTAATAAACCAATCAGTACGAGTTCCTTATCACTGTTTGCATAATGCGCATCGATTTGTGCACCAAGCTCTTTTACTTTCGCTTGAATCTCTTCAGTAGAAATCATTACGCTCATTTGAACGGTCATGGGTAGATACCTAAAAATTAAAAAAAATCAAAAATAAAAAAGGCGTTGACCTGCAACACCTCTATATATGCATTAATTTTAATATATCTCTAAACGAGATGCACCCCCTTTTGCCCGCTGGAAATGTAATCATTTCATTGCAGGCGGGATGCAGCTTAGTTTAGAGGCGAAAATCAAAGTTGTTTCAAAACTCGATTAGCTGCTTAAATTTTTGCTATTTGTTACTTAGTTTTGCACATAGGCTTTCTGACCAAAAATATAAGTCGCATGAATATTACGGTCATCACCCATGGTCATTAGGGCAAATAACGCATCTTCAATCCCTTTTGCACGTTGCTGACGTAATGCTTGCAGCGCAGTTGCTTTGAGATCGAGCACAACAAAGTCGGCCTCTTTGCCCAAATTAAAGTTACCGAGTTTATCATCCAAGCTCAGTGCTTTGGCACCGCCCAGCGTAGCGTGGTAGAGCGACTCAAAAGCAGACAGTTTATCGCCCTGAAGCTGCTGCACTTTATAAGCTTCATTCAGAGTTTGTAGTTGGTTAAAAGAGGTCCCTGCACCAATGTCTGTACCCAGCCCAACTTTTACCTGCTTTTCCCAAGTCTTATTCAATGGAAATAAACCACTGCCTAAAAATAGGTTGGAAGTCGGACAGAAAGCAATGGCAGAGTCAGTCTGATGCATGCAATCCCACTCAGCATCTTCTAAGTGCACACAGTGGGCAAAGACGGAATGCGAACCGGTTAAGCCAAAGTGATGATAAACATCGAGATAACCTTGCTGCTCAGGGAATAAGTCTTTTACCCAAGCAATTTCATTTTTATTTTCACTTAAATGCGTATGCACATACACATCTGGGTATTCAGCTTTGAGCTGCCCTGCTTTAGCCAATTGCTCTGGTGTTGAGGTTGGAGCAAAGCGTGGCGTAATCGCATACAGGTTACGGCCCTTGCCATGCCATTTCTCAATCAGTGCCTTAGAGTCTGCATAAGCACTGTCAGGCGTGTCACACAGACCTTCAGGTGCATGACGGTCCATCATGACTTTACCTGCGATCAGACGCATCTGGTGCTGCCCTGCTGCTTCAAATAAAGCATCGACTGATTCGGTATGCACAGTACAGAAGACTAAGGCTGTGGTGGTGCCATTTTTCAGCAGTTCTTGCACAAAGAATTGGGCAATCTGGTCGGCATAGGCTTTATCTGAAAATTGTAATTCAGTTGGGAAGGTATAGGTATTGAGCCATTCGAGTAGCTGTTCACCATAGGCCCCCACCATTTCTGTTTGTGGAAAATGAATGTGGGTGTCGATAAAACCCGGCACAATCAATTGTTCAGGATAGTGCTGAACCTCGACGCCAACAGGAAGGTGCTGTTGCCCCTCCTGCCAAGATCCAAACCATTGGATTTTGCCATTTTGGCTAATCAGTAAACCATCTTCTACGTAACGCACTTGGTCGTGAATTTCACGCGCTTGGGCAACCGTATTCTGAATATCTAGAAAGCGACCGCGAACCGCCGTCGTTGCAACTACAGAAGACATTTTAAACCTGCGTTTTGACTTTTTTTCGATTGATTGTACCGTAAACTGGATTTTTTTCACGGCTATTTACTGAAGTTTTTATTTGGGTTGTGAACACTACATTTTAAATGAAAGACTGGAGCAGTATTTTCTTAAAAATTGAACTGTTTTAAGGCCAAACATGTATCCATGCCATCGATAAGATCATGATTTTTTATGTCATACATAAGCACAAGCTTTGAGCTTAAATGATTCAATCTATTCGCAAAATTTTGTTGAGAAAGTCTTTATCTTTAAATGCTGAATCAGTACAGTGTCGACATTGATAAAATAAGAGACAATGACCGGCATGTATTTTTGGAATACCAAAGCATTAGCACATGAATTATCTAGCAATACCCTCGATAAAAAGCATTATAAAAATTATTACTTAGTCACCGCCTTATTGGTTTCAGTGGTGTATTACTACGGCATGTATTCACCCTATGGGGATGTCCGTGTGATTGGCGTTGAGGGACTTCTGACTTTATTGATTATGTTTATCGGGATTCAAAGCGCTTATAAAGCCAATGGTGGCGATGATGGCGAGCATTTCTTAGGTCGAATCACAGCGTTGTCTTTTCCCATTTTGGTACAAACCACTGTGGCTGGTGTTGTCTTTGGTGCAGTGTTATTGGGGCTTTATTTTGCATTTAATCTAGAAGGCACGGCGTTTGATGATTGGTATGAATGGACTATTTCGCTATTTACCATCTTCCTGCAAATCTTGTTTTTCACGCGTTTGGTGTCTTATATGAAGCGGGTTAAAGCGCATACCATTTAATCTGTAAAATGCTGTGATGGGGGCTAATGATCAGTTCAATTTTTTAGCATCATGACGGAGTCCTATATTTTAAAGATCAGATGCCTTTGGTTACTTTGGATAAGCCCAAATGAGAAACTCAAAATATATTTTGAGTTTGCAAGAAAGGCATCTGTCCTTCGCAAAACTCGCTAAATATCATTTTTTGATCTAGCCCATCGCAGAAACATTAGAGCTCTTGCAAAAGTCAAAAAACGATCATTTATTAGCAATAAAATGAGTGTTGAAAGTCACTTTTCTCTTGGTGCGAACGTCAGGATGAGGGGAGATTCTTCATATAAATCCTCTCCCTAGCCCTCTCCTTTGAAAAGGAGAGGGAACTTTCATTGTGATTTCAATATAGTCCCAAAAACGACTTATGCAAGAACTCTATTACTTATTTACAACCCACTTCGTTCAAACAATTGCGAATGACAGTTTTCGCGTATCGTGTATCAGCAGGAATATAAATAAGCTTGTGGTTTACTCTATATAGGCTTATTTACAACTTTTCTTGTTTAAATAAACGATTTAGAAGACCACTTTATTCCACAAAATAATGCGCAGCAAAATGTGCATCATTGCCGATCACATCAAACACATCTTCACGCAGTGACATCCCCGCACATTCATCCCCAACCATCCAAAGTCCCAAGGTGGGCAGCATGCCTTCATGCAACGGAGTTTTTACCCAGCGCTGCATGACATAACCATATTTGTCGTAGTCATCGAAGTAAAAACTACCTGAGGCTGCGCCGCAATCGACATTGTTTTGTAAGATATGAATATTTGCGCCTTCGCGCGCTAAGATGGGTTTACGCACCCATTTCCCTGCATAGTGGGCGTGCACATCATAAGCATGGGTTTCTAACAACAATGGATGATTTGGAAAGCGTTTCCATAGCTCGATCAATAGGGCTTTATTGGAGAGTAGCATTTTCCAACATGGTTCAATCCATTCAGTTTCGGGTGTGAGAAACTGTGAAAAATTTTCTTCCCAAATCCATTCCCACGGATACAGCTTAAATAAATGCTGAATCTCTTGCTGATGCAAATCGACAAAGGCTGTGCCATTCCAACCGATGTTTTCCATCGACAGTTCGCTGACATTTAAGCCCGCCTGAAAAGCAGTATCCATGAGGTATTCTAAATTGCCCCAATCTTCACGTCCTGCTTCTTGACAGGCTGCGAAATGGACACGGTTACGCGTAGGATAGAGCTGTTTCCAGCGCTCAATCAGCTTTTCATGAATACTGTTGAACTGATCACGGTTTGCAATGTTTTCGACCTGTTCAATCCAATGCCACTGTGCAACTGAGGCTTCGAGTAAACCCGTTGGCGTATCGGCATTGTATTCCAGCATTTTGATGGCTTGACCATCATAGGCAAAATCGAAACGGCCATAGAGCATCGGCGCTTGGTTTTTCCATGAATGCTCAATCAAAGGAATCGCTGCTGGGGGGAGTTGAAAATATTCGGGATAATGACCACGTTGAATCATATCCCCTGCCACTTCAAGACACATCTGGTGTAATTCGTTTGAGGCATCTTCAAGCTGTTCAATTTGCTTGAGGCTAAACTCATAAGCCACCCCTTCTGACCAATACATTGAACCATCCCGCGACGGCAAGTTGTAGTAGTCAAAACCAATGTCTTGATGTGCTTGTTGCCAGTTTGCGCGCTCAGGGAATAGAACTCGTTTCATGTATTAACCTCCGAATGAGCCCCCGCCACGGCCGAAGCCTCCACGAATGGGCTGGGATTTGGCATGGCTAAAAACGTGAGTCGAGATTCTAGGTGTGCCCGTCGAATGACGTCCGCGAGCTTTCAAGACTTGGCCCATGTAACGGACTTTACGGTTGTTCTTATAATATTGAGGGCCGATATAAACCCCAGTAGAGCCACTATAGCTCGATTCACCATTTTCGTTAGCAGGTTCGCACAGTTCAAAATGCCAGTCTTGGTAGCAGTTGTATTGGTTATTGTAAACATCCTGTTGTAGGGTTTTAGAGCCGCTACATGCCGTGAGTAAAACGGGCACTACAACAAGAGTTAATTTTTTGGTACGCATGGATGAGCAACCTTCAGGTTCTTTTATTTTTACAGGTAAAACCAAGGGTTTTAAGCCCGCTTATCATAGGGAGCTGTTTGCATAAAGTACAGTGCATTTGCACAGAAAATCATAGGATTAAGTCTTGTGCATACTAAAATTTGGTCATAAAAAAAGCCTTCACAGTGGAAGGCTTTTTTTAAACATTAGAGGGTGGTTTGATGATGTTTCTTACTGTATCGAATCGACAAGATTGCAGTGATGGTCAGCACCAACACAATAAAGCCCAGTGAAATCCAAATTGGCATGTGGAACACATCCAGCATGAGCATCTTAAAGCCGATAAACACCAAGATAATGCCTAAACCATACGGGAGATAATGCATCTTGGTTGCTGCACCAGACAACAAGAAGAACATCGCACGTAGACCCAAAATCGCCATTAAGTTTGCAGTCAACACGATAAATGGATCAGAAGTCACCGCGAAAATTGCAGGAATGGAATCCACCGCGAAAATTACATCCGACGCTTCAACTAAAATTAACACCAAGAACAGCGGCGTTGCCCACAACATCCCGTTTTGACGGACAAAGAACTTATTGCCATGCATTTGCGGGGTAATCCGCATATGTTTACGTAGCCATTTTAAGATCGCCATATCTTCGATATTGGTTTCTTCTTCGTTTTGCCCTTTGAAGAATTTGAAACCCGTATACACCAAGAACGCACCGAAGATATACAGAATCCATGAGAACTCTTGCACGAACCATGCGCCAATAAAAATAAAGATGGTACGTAGAATAATCGCGCCCAATACACCATACAGCAGTAATTGGCGTTGTAGTGCAGGTGGGATGGCAAAAGCAGCAAAGATCATCAGCCAGACAAAGACGTTGTCAACGGCTAAAGATTTTTCAAGTAAATAACCTGCAAAATACTCCATGACCTTTGTATTGGCCACAGTAACACCTGCAGTTTGTTGTAAATACAGCCAGAGACCTGCACCAAAGAGTGATGCGACGGAAACCCACGCAATACTCCATAACGCGGCTGTTTTGATTTTAACTTCTTGGCCTTCTTTTTGTTTAAAGCCTAAAAAGTCGATCAGTAGCATCACGGTAACAATGCCGAAAAAAGCAAGGTATAGCCATAAATTGCCGATAGATTCCATGAAATCCTCCACATCCAGCAATCGGCCACAAAAAAACCTTGACCTGCTGCCAGATGAAATAAAACATCTGTGACAACATGATCAAGGTCTTGCCTACATTTTAGCGTATGTATTTTCTGCGCTAATATGCTCAGATACCGACTTTTTGCAAAGTGTAATGACGATAATCTGACACGTGAAAGTTATGCATAGCATTGATTTTTCACGTTTGGAGGAGGCTACTCCCCTTGTTCAACATAAATTTGGTTTTGGATTTGATCCAAAAGTGAGCTAAGCATCGCATATTTTTATGGTTTGAGCAAATATTAAAGAAAATTGTAGATGAAATATAAATGAGACAAAATTTTGCTTCAATTTGTGGCAAGCTAAAAAAAACAGTAAACCAAAGAGGAATAATAATGAAAATTCAACATCAAGAAACAGGTAGTAAAGGCGAAGTTTTTGTTGAGCAAGAAAACGAGCGTGTGGCGGAAATGACCTATAGTTGGGCTGGGGACGATAAATTTATCATTGATCACACTTGGGTCAGTGAGTTGCTCCGTGGGCAACATGTGGGGCGTCAGTTATTGGATGTTTTGGTTAACTTTGCCCGTGATAAGGGCGTGAAAATTTTACCCTTGTGTCCCTTTTCCAAATCGGTATTCGACAAAGATCCATCTATTCATGATGTTTTATTCCGCTAAGATAGAGAACGATAAATCAATCCATTCAATGAGTGTGCTATGCAATTTCAACATGTAGATCGTGATCAAAAAGGTGAGTTTTTCTTAAATAATGCAGAAGGTCAGCGCATTGCTGAAATTAGTTATATTTGGCGGGATGACACAACCATTGATGCCAACCATACTTGGGTCGATGATTCACTGCGGGGTCAAGGTGTGGCGCGTTTGCTGTTGGAGACTCTGGTTGATTTTTCACGTGAGAAAAACCTGAAGATTATCCCGACCTGCTCTTATGTCGATGTGATGTTTCGCCGTGAGAAAAGTTTTGAAGATGTCGCGGCTTAATTGTTCACAACATTCATCGCAATTCTAAAGGTTAAGCTAAAATGAGATCGATATAGCTGCCATTACAGTTCTATTTGGTCTTTTGCAGCGCTGAACATGATGGAATCAAAGTATATGAAGACGCTTTTATCTATGGGCCTATTCTGTTCAGTTGCCCCCTTATTGCATGCTGAAGATTGTGTAAAACTTGAGGAAAAGGCAGAACAAAAAGAAGTTCAGATCATTCCACGTTGGGGCATGAAAGTGATTGCTTCAACCAGAGTGTATTTTTATTCAGCACCGAGCAATGCTTGTAAAATCAAAGATCTGTTTATGATTAAAAATGACCATATCACTGCTTATAGCACCTATGATGATGGCCAAGAGCAGTGGGTTTCGATCATGTATTTTAGTAAACGCTTGGGAGACACGGTTCAAGGTTGGTCAAAACTAAAAGACTTTGAATATACGGGTACGATGTCTGGTTTTTAATTGGATAAGCTTGTAAAAAACCCGCCATATGCGGGTTTTTTCTTCTAATGGGACAATTTATTCTGCGTTCAAGGCGCTAATCAATTTTTGGTGTAAACCACCAAAGCCACCATTGGACATGATCACAACCGCATCGCCCTCGCCTGCATCACTGACGATGGTATGGATAATGTCATCCAAAGTGCGTGCAACCACGGCCTTGTTGGGTGCAGCCGCAATGACAGGTTGTAAGTCCCAGTCCAAACCTTCTGGTTGATACCAAATCACTTCATCGGCCAAACGCGCAGAGTGCGCAAGTCCATCTTTATGGCTTCCCATGCGCATGGTATTTGAACGAGGCTCAATAATTGCCCACAACTTACGTTCGCCTAAACGCTTACGTGCGCCTTCTAGAGTCGTATCTATTGCGGTTGGGTGATGGGCAAAGTCATCATACACTTCAACGCCACGTACTGTGCCTAAAAGCTCCATACGGCGCTTCACGCCACCAAAGTTAGACAGTGCTTCGCACGCTGTTTCAATGCTCACGCCGACGTGTTCAGCCGCAGCAATGGTCGCCAAAGCGTTGGCTACGCTGTGCTGCCCTGTCATGTTCCATTGCACCGTGCCTTTCACCACGCCGTGTTGGAGTACTTTAAAGTGCGAACCATCAGCACTGAGTTGTTCGGCATACAATTCAGACTGGTCGTGGGCTTCTAAAGAGGTACGAACCACAGGTGTCCAACAGCCCTGCTCTAAAACTTCATCAATATTGGTTTCAGTAATTGGAGCAATGATACGACCCTCACTTGGAATGGTACGAACCAAGTGATGGAATTGTTTTTGAATCGCTGCTAGATCATCAAAAATGTCGGCATGGTCAAATTCAAGGTTATTCAAAATGGCTGTTTTTGGGTGGTAATGCACGAACTTCGAACGTTTGTCGAAAAAGGCAGAATCATATTCATCGGCTTCGACACAGAAGTATTTGCCAGCACCTAAACGTGCACTTTCAGAAAAACCTAAAGGTACACCGCCTATCAGGAAACCTGGCTCTAAACCTGCCTGATCCAAGACCCAAGCCAACATGGTGGTGGTGGTGGTTTTACCGTGGGTCCCTGCTACACCAAGTACGTGTTTGCCTTGGAGCACATGATCGGCCAAAAATTGTGGGCCTGAAATATACGGTAAGCCTTCATTGAGCATGTATTCAACGGCATCAATCCCACGTTTCATCGCATTGCCGACGATGACCAAATCAGGATGAGGTTGTAAATGACTGCGGTCATAACCTTGCATTAAGGTAATGCCTGCATTTTCGAGTTGGGTCGACATGGGAGGATAAACGTTTAGATCCGAACCCGTCACTGTGTGGCCAAGATCACGTGCTAAAAGCGCTAAAGACCCCATAAAGGTGCCACAAATACCCAAAATATGCAGATGCATTCCGCCTCACTCCACTGCTTTTATAGACACATCACGTATTGTTGGTGCTGTTGTCGTGATTAATTCGATGTGAAAGCAACCATAGCAAGGCGCTTAGCGAAAAGATAGTGATTCTTGTATCTAATCGTTTAATTATTCTGCGGCTTGAACAACGCTTTTATTTTGTAAAAAAGCTGGCTGAAAAGTGCAATATTTGCTGAATTTCCTCGCAAAAAACGTAGAATAAAATGCTCCTAAATTTGGCGATCTTGCTTCATGTCCCTGCCCTTTATTTTATTGATTATTTCCAATTGCTTTATGACCTTGGCTTGGTATGGTCATCTTAAATTTTTGCATGGTGCGCCGCTTTGGCAAGCCATTTTATTTGGGTGGGCCATTGCGTTACTCGAATACAGTTTTATGATTCCAGCAACGCGATTGTTGGCCAAACACGGGTGGTCTTTGGGTCAAATGAAAATCACACAAGAAGTCGTGACTCTATTGGTCTTTGTCCCATTTATGATTTTTCTTTTTAAACAACCCTTTAAATTGGATTATTTGTGGGCAGGTTTATGCCTTTTTGGTTGTGTTTATTTCGTATTTCGCAGTGCTTAATTGATTTAATACAGCACAGGTCTCATCATTTAAGAGATGCGTGTTTGCAGGCGTTTTTTAGGACTTTACTAAACTCACGGTCTCGTGCAGTGGGATCCTCATAGTCAAAGGCATAATCACTATCACTGGTCAGTACACTCATTTGACCGTCTGCTTCAAAGTTGATGAGTGCATAACCATAGGTTTGGTCATCACAAAACACACGATATTCTGAAATAGAATACATTTTATCTTTGCCATCATCTGCTTTGTAATAGCCTGTCATCATGACCGGTTCACGTTCATCAATGACCGACTTTCCGGTCACTAAAAACTTTTCTTGGATGTAGCCATTACTCTTAATTTGGCCGTTATAGCCTTTTTGTTTCTGTAATAGGCTAAAGTCTTTTTCAAATTGGCTAGTATTGAGTTGAATTAGTTGGGCAAAACTCTGTGAACTTATGGCTAAAGCGAGCAGGATGAAGATCTGTTTCATGTTTAAAGGCTCTGATGAATATTGATTTAATAAAAGTTTTTATAAAATTGAAAAAAATAAAAATATTTTCATAAAAATATTATGGAGTTTTCTCTTTAAAGACAACCGTTAAATTTTATTGAGATGAATTTTCAGTCTATAATACGGGGCTCTTATTAAAGCTTGGCGCTAGTCGAGATTTATCTCTCTTAACTATCTCTGGAAACATTGCAATGAATGCGGCCGCTTCACAAGACACTCCTCTCGTTGGAATTATCATGGGTTCTCAATCAGATTGGGCCACTCTCGAACACACTGCCAATATGCTTAAGCAACTTGGTGTCCCATTTGAAGCGGAAGTTGTGTCTGCGCACCGTACGCCAGATCGTCTTTTTGAATATGCTGAACAAGCACGTGACCGTGGTATCCAAGTGATTATTGCGGGTGCAGGCGGTGCGGCGCATTTACCGGGAATGTGTGCGGCGAAAACTGATTTGCCTGTACTTGGTGTGCCAGTGAAGTCTTCGATTTTAAACGGTGTCGATTCACTGTTATCCATTGTGCAAATGCCAGCAGGTATTGCAGTGGGTACTTTAGCAATTGGTCCAGCAGGCGCAACCAATGCCGCGATTATGGCAGCACAAATTTTAGGTCTGACACGTCCTGAAATTGCAAAAAATGTAGCCGATTTCCGTGCTGCACAAACTGACAAAGTCGCAAGCAACAATATTCCAGGCCAAGCTTAATACGGGGCATTCCTCATGAATAAAACCATCGGTATTTTTGGTGGTGGGCAGCTGGGTCGCATGATGGCACAAGCGGCTTTGCCACTAAATATTCAATGTACGTTCTTTGATGTGAGTACAGACTGCCCTTCAGCGGCTTTAGGAACTGTGATTTCAAGCAAAACTGAAAACGGTTTACAAGACTTTATTGCCAGTGCAGATGTCTTCAGCCTTGAGTTTGAAAATACGCCTTTGTCTGATGTTGATGTTTTGACCAAGCAAAAAGATATGCATCCGCCGCGTCAGGCTTTAGCTATTGCACAACATCGCTTGTCTGAAAAAGCATTATTTGATGAGCTTGAGATTCCTGTTGCGCCTTATAAAGCGGTAGATTCCCTAGAAAGTTTAAGCGCTGCGGTTGCTGAGCTGGGTTTACCGATTGTGCTGAAGACAGCCACAGGTGGCTATGATGGTAAAGGTCAGTTCGTATTGCGTTCTGAGCAGCAAATTGAACAAGCATGGGCTGAATTAGGCCCTGCTGGAAGTTTAATTGCAGAAAGCTTTGTGACCTTCTCGCGTGAGGTTTCGATCATTGCGGTACGTGGTCAAAATGGCGATGTGAAAACGTGGCCATTGGCTGAAAACCATCACCATCATGGTATTTTGTCGCATTCGATTGTTCCTGCACCGAATAGTGCGGACTTACAACCCGTTGCACAAGACTACATCACTCGCCTATTGAATCATTTGAATTATGTTGGCGTGTTGACCTTAGAACTCTTTGTAACAGACAAAGGTTTGTATGCCAATGAAATGGCGCCACGTGTGCATAATTCAGGACACTGGTCGATTGAAGGCGCAGTATGCTCTCAGTTTGAAAACCATATTCGTGCAGTTGCAGGCTTACCCTTGGGTTCAACAGAAGTAGTTCGCCCTACGGTCATGATCAATATTATTGGTCAGTATCCACAGTCTGAACAAGTCTTGGCCTTAGAAGGTGTACATCTACATCTTTATAATAAGGAAGAACGTGAAGGCCGTAAGATTGGTCACCTGACTTTAATGCCGAATGACACTACTCAACTCACGATGCTATGTCGTCAGTTGGCGAAAATTTTACCGAATCCATTGGCACTGAGCGAAGATATGACCATCTAAAGCTTCAGTTGTTGTTAAAAAAAGCGATCACAAAAGTGGTCGCTTTTTTATTTGGATTCATTCAGGCATGATTGCGCCTCTTCGAAAAAAGTGACCATTAATCGGATCAAAATTAAAATAAATTGCGTGTTTTTTATCCGTTTAGATAAAATTAGCGCATAGAAAAATAAACTGAAAGCAAAATAAAGCGAGTTTTGTACAGAGATGCACGTTTAAAACAGAGTCCACAATTGAATGTGACACTGGTTTTCACCTAAAAGAAAGTGAAACAGCAGAGATCTCTATCAACTTGGGTATGTGGATATCTTTTTAAGTCTATTTTGAATTTAAAAAATAGAAGTAAAATTTTGAATTTAAAAGTGGGTTTTAAATTTAAATCGAGTGTTTAAATTTAAAATGAATTTAAAAGTTTTGATGTGGTTTGAATTTAAATTCAAAACAATAAATTTAAAGTCTGTGAGATGAATTTAAAGTTTTGAATTTAAAAATATTGAGCTTGGGTTTCGAAGTTTAATTCTTTGTATATTGTTGATTATGAATGTTAAATAAAAATGTGGATAAAATAAATTTAAAACAAGATGATTGAATTTAAAGTGCTTGCTGAACTAAAGGTTGTTTTTGAATTTAAAAGTTGAGATCTGTAGTGTTGTGGATAAGTGGTTTTAAATTTAAAAGATGGTTTTGAATTTAAACCAAAATGAATATTCATTTACGTTTTGATTCAGAAAAGTGAAATCGAAAGTGTTAAGGTTAAAAGCATAATTCAGAGATAAAGAATCATTAGGGATTTTATGCACCGTTTTGCTTTTCTTTTAGGTTCATTTTTTTTAGCGGCGACTCAGGCGAATGCTGAGCTTATTATTAATGGTCAAAAAGTTACAGGCAGTTCAAATGTCGCAACTTCCGATTATCGTCCTCAGAATTCATTTCAAAGCTGTATTGCCAATTTAAAAAACCAAGCGATTTCGAATGGTGTGTCTGCGTCCACTTATGATCGCTACACACAAAATTTAGCGCCTGATTATTCTGTGATTGAAAAATTAAATTACCAACCTGAATTTTCCACGCCGATTTGGGATTATTTGTCAGGATTGGTGGATGATGAGCGTGTTGCAGTAGGTCAGCAAAAATTGGCGCAGCATCGTGAAGTGTTGAATAGTGTTGCGGCAGCATATGGTGTGCCTGCGGAGACTGTGGTTGCCGTGTGGGGCGTGGAAAGTAATTTTGGCGATATTTCAGGTAAATATCCATTATTACAAGCTTTAGGCACATTGAGTTGTGAAGGGCGCCGCCAAAGCTATTTCCGTGGAGAGTTTTTTGCCGCTATGCGTATTTTACAGCGTGGCGATTTAACGGAGCCACAACTGAAAGGCTCATGGGCAGGTGCGTTTGGCCATACCCAGTTTATGCCATCGACGTATGAAGAGCTGGCCGTCGACTTTAATGGCGATGGACGCCGTGATTTGGTGTCGAGTACTACAGATGCTTTAGCATCAACAGCCAATTTCCTCAAAAAACGCGGTTGGCAAACTGGGCAACCTTGGGGCTTTGAAGTGAAAAATCCGCAAGCGATCTCTCTGAGTGGTGAAAGTCGTCGCAATAAGAAGTCCTTATCTTACTGGATACAAAATGGCTTGGTACGTGCAGATGGCTCAGCGTTAATTCAAGGCAATTTATCTTCTAGCTCGCAAGCGGGGTTGATGGCACCTGCTGGTGAAAATGGTCCACTGTTTTTAGTGTTTAAAAACTTTGATGCAATCTATAGTTATAACGCAGCAGAAAGTTATGCATTAGCGATTGCGCATTTGTCAGACCGTTTACAAGGGCAAGGAGGGTTTAGTACAACTTGGCCAACCGATGATGCAGGCACTTCGCGTTCCGAACGTCGTGAAATTCAGCAGTTTTTACTGAATCGTGGCTATGATATTGGCGCAGTAGATGGTTTGATTGGTGATAAAACTCGTCAAGCCATACGACAGGAGCAAATCCGCTTAGGTTTAAGCCCGACGGGACGAGCAGGACAGCAAATATTAAAAGCCTTCCGGCAGGAAAATGCCAAGTTGATGATGCGTTAACATTAACAGCAAAAAAAATTGCTGATATAGATAAAAAGCCAGTCGGTTATTCACCAGACTGGCTTTTTTGATTTGCACTGGTTGCGACTAAAAGGTCAGAAGCACTGTGATGTTTAAACTGCGGTAATTGTCCCGAGAATACGGTCGCCCCGTGCACCTGTCACTGTCGGTAAGTTGCCACTGAGTTGCTGGATAAAACGCATAGCCAACCAAGCAAAGGCGGTTGCTTCCACCCACGTTGGGGCTAAGCCAATTGCGGAGGTGGTTTGTACAGACCAATTGTGCTTACGTAAGCGCCAACGTAATTGTTCTAAAAGGTGTGAATTATAGGCACCACCGCCACAGACGTAGACTTCACCCGTATCCATATCGGAGCGATAGATGGCTTTTTTAATGGCGCGCGTGGTGAGCTTCATTAAGGTGGCTTGAACATTTTCTGGACTATCTTCAAGCTCGTCATATTCAAGGTCATTGCGCCAGTCGGCAATTTGTTCATCTAACCATTCGAGGTTAAAGTCTTCACGGCCAGTGCTTTTCGGTGGTTCTTTAGAAAAATACTCATGAGATTGGAGCCGATCAAGCAAGCTACGAATTGGATGGCCATAAGCTGCCCAATTGCCATTTTCATCATAGGGCTGTCCAGTAAAGCGTTCACACCAAGCGTCCATTAAAATGTTGGCTGGGCCTGTATCAAAACCGTATACCTGATCAGGTTGGCCTGCGGGTAACATGCTGACATTGGCGATGCCGCCTAGGTTTAAGATGACGCGATGAATGCTTTCATGTTGGAACATATCTTGGTGAAACGCAGGAACCAGCGGGGCACCTTGGCCACCTGCGGCCATATCACGACGTCGAAAGTCTGAAATCACCGGAATTTGGGTGATTTCAGTGATGATGTTTGGGTCACCAATTTGCAGGGTAAAGCCGTGCTCTGGCCGATGGCGAATGGTTTGTCCATGTGAGCCAATCGCTTTGATTTGACTACGATCTAAATGACTTTGCTCAATCAGCTGATTGATGCCTTCGCCAATCATCTTTGCTAAAGCCACATCTGCCTTGCCCATACGGTCGATTTCGTTGTCACCGGGCAAAGTGAGTGCCATCAGTTCATCGCGTAAATCAGGGTCGAAAGAAAGAGTGAGGGTGGCGTGAAGCTGCAATGGATCAAAAGAAGCAGCAACAATATCAACACCATCCATGCTGGTGCCAGTCATTACCCCAATATAGATCGCTGTCATGATTATTCTAAAGCCTGCAATGTGCTGAAAAAGTGTTAGTATATCGCACAAATTGAATAACTGATGTGTTTGGGTTTTGTGATGTCAAATTTCCTGCCGGCTGAAGAACAACTTGCTCTCATTCAACGAGGCACGCATGAAATTATTTCTGAAGAAGATCTTCTGAAGAAATTAAAAGAAAATCGTCCTTTAAAAATTAAAGCGGGGTTTGACCCGACTGCGCCTGACTTGCACTTGGGGCATACGGTTTTAATTAATAAACTGAAAACTTTCCAAGACTTGGGTCATGACGTGACCTTCCTGATTGGGGATTATACCGCGATGATCGGTGACCCGACTGGAAAAAGTGCAACACGACCACCATTGTCGCGTGAGCAAGTGCTTGAAAATGCAAAAACCTATCAAGAACAGGTGTTTAAAATTCTTGATCCGAATAAAACCAAAGTGCGTTTTAACTCTGAATGGTTTGCCGAAAAAACGGCTGCTGACCTGATTCAATTGGCATCACAGCAAACGGTTGCACGTATGCTTGAGCGTGATGATTTCACCAAGCGTTATAACAACCATCAACCAATCGCAATTCATGAGTTTTTGTATCCATTGGTTCAAGGCTATGACTCGATTGCCCTTGAAGCGGATGTTGAATTAGGCGGTACGGACCAAACCTTTAACTTATTGATGGGGCGTACACTTCAAGGTCGTTATGATCAAGACGCGCAAGTCTGCATTACAGTGCCAATCCTTGAAGGTTTAGACGGTGTGAACAAGATGTCTAAGTCTTTGGGTAACTATATTGGTGTATTTGATGCACCAGGGGCGATGTATCAAAAAGTTCTTTCGATGCCAGATGCTTTAATTGAACGCTATTTCGATTTACTCAGCTTTAAATCCGTTGAAGACATTAAAGTCCTGCTAAACGAAATTGCTGAAGGGCGTAATCCACAAGAGGTGAAAAAGATTCTAGCCCTTGAGTTGGTAGAGCGTTTCCATGGTGCAGAAGCAGCAGAAAATGCACATAAAGGTGCAGGCAACCTGATTACTGAGGGTGAACTACCCGAAGGGACACCAGAAGTGACAATTTCACGTGCAGAATTTGGTGGCGAGTTGTTTATTGCAACGATTCTTCGCGTAGCGGGCTTAAACCCAAATGCTGCAGCGGCAAAAGATGCCGTGGGTCGTGGTGCGGTCAAAGTTGATTGGAACGTGGTCGATATGGGTTTCTCTGTTAAAGAAAATGTCACTTTAATTGTCCAGTCGGGTAAAAAAGCCATTGCCAAAGTCACTTTTACAGACTAAGTCAGTGCATATATATGCTTTAAGTTATTGATATAAAAGCAGGCTTCGACCTGCTTTTTATTTTTTTAATCTTTATAAAAAAATCAAATAAGTAAATTCAAAAAAAACCTTATAAAAACAATGCTTAATTTTTTCCAAAAATATTGCAATTTAAAATGAGTGTGTATAAGATTTCAACGTCTAGTCGATGTTTTTAACATCGTTAGCAGGGTCAATAAGAATAACTCTCCACAGTTTTCAAGTCTCTTCCCCAAGGGACTTTTTTTAAGATAACTATAATAATGACATCTATGGATCAGATAACGATCTAACTCCGAGGAAGAGGTTTTGGGAGAGATCTCTTCCTTTTTTATTGGCAAAAATTTAGTTTTTTAAAATCAGTTTCTCGCAGACAAATAACGAGTTTTCATAAAAGTTAGGTACAACAGACTCTTAAATAAAGTTGGTCATTACCTTACAGGTATATAACACTGCGTTTTCTACTTATATTCAGATGCTTCTTATCATCCAGCTTTATCGTGGCTGTTATTTCAGCTCTGTCTTGAATTATTTTGATTGAGATGTGGGGAGAAGAGGGCTTTGCTATTACGCGAATGAAATAAAAAGAGACTAAGCATTGTATTCTTGTTAAATAATTAGGTGCCTTTATAGCGGTGTGGCAGTTTTTCAGCTTAGGCATGTATCAAATATAAAAGAACTACGTCTTTAGAAAGATGATTTATCAAAAATACAGAGATGGACGGAATACAGAGTGATTTTAAGTCTGAAAACAACGTTGCTAGAAGATTGGTAAGACTCTTCTGAAAGAAAAAATAAATGCTAAGGCTTAAATTTCAAGCTTAAAAGACTTTTAAAGATTGGAAATGAAATGCTCATGTTGAAAGAAATAAGAGAAAAAATGATAAATATGATCAAAAAACAGATGAAAAATACGATTTTTCTTAAGTTTTGTAGAAAAAACCAACGCCCGTTTCAAATAAGTGAATTTGGGGGTTGCAAAGCTTTAGAAATCC
>ENA-OFDP01000064-OFDP01000064.1-metagenomes-genome-assembly--contig:-NODE-64-length-49533-cov-9.418631_pt1 | contig 49533 bp, 56 predicted proteins | sample MGYA00153389_OFDP01 | MGnify analysis MGYA00153389
TCCCTACGCTACCTACCGGTATCTAAGAAACATACACAAACTAAGCTTTACTGAGTTTCTAGGTGATATATGAATATTTTAATTAGAAAGCTAATCTTCAATGAAGCTGATATTCATCTTATATTGTGGAATAACAAACCTTGTTTTTTTGTATCCGAATTATCTAAAGCTTTAGACAGTGTAAATAAAGATGATATTTCTACTTTCTTGCGTTATGGCGGTAGCGCAGCTAAAGGTATAGACTTCGATGTAGTTGCAGGTGCAGAAGCTAAGGATTTAAGAAAACAGTTGGAAGATAGCTGTATAAAGAAAAAGTTCGCACATACAATGATTATTTATTTTGATGGTTTGAGGAAATATTTCAATTATCGAAAGACTGTTGAATCCAAGGACTTTACCAATTATCTATTAAAATGCAAGGTTTCCTTGGAATCTGATTCACTTGACTATGCTACTAAAGAAGAAACCACCGTGGAGGTTTCTGCAATCGTATCTGAGCCAGCTGCTCCTTCACCTATTGCAGAGTCAATTGTGAATAATGAAGTAGTGGTAAATAAGAAGACCATCTCAAATAAGAAGCCTGCAGCTAACAAGAAGTCTGTTGTAAATAATAAACCTATAATTAGTAACAAAATTGAAACTGCAGCGGGGCTTAATAGCAACTATTCGGAATTTCTCAAACACATTAGCTTTATGGAGGAATTTGTAGATACTTTTAATAAAATTAACATTACCTCCGATAAATCTGTTGCTTTTACTAAGAGCATGGCAAAACTTCTTGAAAGCAACGGAATACAAGTAAGTGATTTTCTAAAAGAAATGAAGAAATGGATAGTATAATTACTATCCATTTCCTATTTTATTCACATTTTGATCCGTCTTTTTTACATTCTAATGCTGTATGCTCAAAATCTAAATCGTGAATCTTATTATAAAAATTCATTAAGCATCCTGCTGTAGTCCTTTGTGCCATATGAAAGGTATTGTTTGCAATTTTTTCATATTTTTCTTCGTAGTTTTTAACCAAAGAATATCTTGTACAGATTTGAATCGCATGCTTTGCATTATACGGAATATACTTATATGGACTATCTAAATAAGTACCACCGCTTTTTATTGTATAATGAGCAAAATCATCATGAACCTTTATAACCCACTGTTCATAGCTTCTATGACTTTTTAGCAGATTAATACTGCCATGCTGAGGTATTGTAGAATCTTGGATTAGGTGTACAGCAGCTCCTAAAAAGAACATTGCCCGCTCATAATCTCCACAATCCCAATGCACTAAAGCATTGCAATAATATTTCTCGAAGTTTTGCAGAGAAGTCTTGCAGCCATATAGACCTTTTTCAGTATAGGGGTTATAAAAATGCTCTCTGCTTTTGAAATCCTGGTCTGCCCACACTACTCCTTCGTTTAAGTTCTTTCTGTATTTACTAAAAAACTCATAAGCTTCTGTGTAAGCATCATTCTTTAGAATTTCAAGGGCGTTATTATTCAAGAATATATGAACCTCACACAATGTTTTTATAAAAAGCTTTTTAATTGGTTTAACAAACCATAAAACTGTCTTAAATGCTGTCCCATATGCTTTTTCTATATTTTCCATTACTTCAACTCCTATATATCGACATTACATCTAGCTGCATACTTAATTTAATAATTGGTAATAAATAATATTTCTTCTTTAATATAATACTACTCCTTTTGGTTTATGTTTTAAATAGATAACAAAAGTTTAAACTTAAACAAACTTTTTGATTATGCATCTTCAAAATCTTCTATACTTATATTATTTCAATTAAAATCTTTTATATAAATTTTTATATTTTTAAGCAATGGATGATTATAATCGTCTTTACATTATTTTTCTTTATAGGTATAATTATTGTATGCGCATTCCATAATCATGTAATTTCATGACTGTGAAATCATTAAAAGTTATAATATTGTCTGCGAGGTGTAAAAACATGAAAGATCCAAGAATCAACAAATTGGCTAAAAACCTTCTTACACATTCAGTCAAGCTTCAGCCCGGTGAAAACTTACTTATTGAATTAAGCGATGATGGTGAAGAACTTGCGGCTGAGCTTATAAAAGAGGCTTTTAACCTTGGCGGAAACCCATTTCTTACAGTTAAAAAGAGAGCTCTTACTAGACAGCTAATAATGAATTGTAATGAAGAACAAATGGCAAATATTGCTGAATTTGAAAAAAAGAGAATGAATGAAATGCAAGCGTACATAGCTATTGCCGGTCCGAAGAATACATCTGTGTATTCAGATGTACCCGCAGACAAAATGGCAATATATCAAAAACACATCGTTAAGGGAGTTCATTATGAAGTTAGAATTCCCAAGACAAAATGGGTTATCTTAAAGTATCCAAACGGCTCCTTTGCTCAGATGGCCAACATGAGCACCGAGAAATTTGAAGACTTCTACTTTGATGTTTGTACTTTGGACTATAATAAAATGTCAAAAGCGATGGATTCATTGGTTACAGTAATGGAAAAGACTGATAGAGTTAGAATTACTGGTGTTGGAACAGACCTATCCTTCTCTATTAAAGGAATGCCAGCAATTAAATGTGCCGGTGAATTGAATATCCCTGATGGAGAGGTTTTCTCGGCACCAGTTAAGGACTCTGTAAACGGCTATATCACTTACAATACTCCAGCTGAATATCAAGGCTTTACTTATGAAAACATAAGACTTGAATTTAAGGATGGCAAGATTGTTAAAGCTACTGCTAATGATACTGAAAGAATAAACAAGGTATTCGATACTGATGATGGTGCAAGATATGTTGGTGAATTCGCGATCGGCGTTAACCCTTACATTACAAAGCCTATGAAGGACACTTTGTTTGACGAAAAAATAATGGGCAGCATCCACTTCACTCCAGGCAGCGCCTATGCTGATTGCGACAACGGCAACAAGTCAGCTATCCACTGGGATTTGGTATTTATCCAAACTCCAGAGTTCGGTGGTGGAGAGATATGGTTTGATGATAATCTAATCAGAAAAGACGGTAAATTTGTACTAGATGCACTAAAGGTACTGAATCCTGAGAACTTAATCTAACTATAATTAGGAGGTCGAATTTATGAAAGATCCAAGAATTGCTATTATGGCAAAAAACCTGATCAATTACTCCGTTCAACTACAGCCAGGTGAGAATCTACTTATTGAGGTACATGATGCTGGCGAAGAACTAGTTGCTGCATTAATTAAAGAAGCTTACGCAGCTGGTGGTAACCCCTTCGTTGCAGTAAAAAACAGAAGCTTAATGCGCGAACTATTAATGGGCTGCAATGAAAAACAAATTGCAATGGCTGCTGAGTTCGAAGCTGAAAGAATGAGAAATATGCAGGCTTACATAGGTATTAGAGGTGCGCTTAACTCATCTGATTGGTCTGATGTGCCAGGCGAAAAGATGGGTATCTACATGAAGCATTGGTCAAAGAAGGTTCACTCAGAAATCAGAGTTCCTCATACTAAATGGTGTGTAATGAGATATCCAAACAATTCAATGGCTCAAATGGCAAATATGAGCACAGAAGCCTTCGAAGACTTCTACTTCGATGTTTGTACGCTAGATTATGCAAAGATGGGCAAGGCTATGGAATCCCTTGTTGAGGTGATGGAAAAGACAGATAGAGTTAGAATTACGGGTGCTAACACAGACCTATCCTTCTCTATTAAAGGATTACCAGCAATTAAATGTGCCGGCGAATTGAATATTCCAGACGGAGAGGTTTTCTCCGCACCTGTTAAGGACTCTGTAAACGGCTATATCACTTACAATACGCCAGCTGAATATCAAGGCTTTACTTATGAAAACATAAGACTTGAATTTAAGGATGGCAAGATTGTTAAAGCTACTGCTAATGATACTGAAAGAATAAACAAGGTATTCGATACTGATGATGGTGCAAGATATGTTGGTGAATTCGCTATCGGCGTTAACCCATATATCACAAAGCCAATGAAGGACACTTTATTTGACGAAAAAATTATGGGCAGCATCCACTTCACACCAGGTAATTCCTATGATGATTGCGACAATGGCAACAAGTCAGCTATCCACTGGGACTTAGTATTCATACAAACACCGGTATACGGTGGCGGAGAAATCTGGTTTGACGATACATTAATCAGAAAAGATGGTATGTTTGTACTAGATTCATTAAAAGTTTTAAATCCTGAGAATTTAAAATAAACTAACTGCAATCAAAGCACGGCAAATAGCCGTGCTTTTTAGTTCGCACTCTTCCATTTTCCCTCAAATACTTGATATCTATGGTACTTAGGTTTATAATTGTAAAAGCGGGTAAATATAATAATAGGATTTGTGTTACATTGCACACATGGGGAGGCCAAAATGGAAATAAAAAATATCAAAAAATTAAAGCTTTATGGTTTTAACAACTTAACGAAGACTTTGAGCTTCAATATGTATGACATATGTTATGCTAAAACAACTGAAGATTGTAAGGGTTACATTGAATATATTGATGAACAATACAATGCAGAAAGATTGACCAACATACTAACAAATGTTGCGAATATTATAGGTGCAAATATACTCAATATAGCAAAGGAAGATTATGATCCGCAAGGCGCTAGCGTTACTATGCTGGTTGCTGAGGAAGGTGTTCATGAAGAGGTCGTACATGAATCTCAAGAATCTGAAACACCTGGTCCTATACCCGATGCCGTAGTTGCTCACCTAGACAAAAGTCATATTACAGTTCATACATACCCTGAAAGCCATCCTGATGATGGTATAAGTACCTTTAGAGCTGATATAGATGTTTCTACCTGTGGTAGAATATCTCCGCTTAAAGCATTGAATTATTTGATTCACAGCTTTGATTCAGATATTATGACTATTGATTATAGAGTTAGAGGCTTTACTAGAGATGTCAACGGCAAAAAGTTTTTCATAGACCACAAAATAAATTCAATACAGAATTATATATCAACTGATATAAAAGATAGATTTCAGATGATTGACGTTAACGTATATCAGGACAACATATTCCATACCAAAATGATTCTTAAGGAATTTGATTTAGATAATTACCTTTTTGGAATCACAAAAAAGGATCTTCTTGCTGGTGAAAAGAAGAAAATTAAAGCTAAACTTAAAAAAGAAATGTCTGAAATATTCTATGGCAAAAATGTTACTAAGGTATAAATATCAAAAAGCTCCTGATTTTAATCAGGAGCTTTCTTTAGCTAATACATTATATGATTATGCAAATTATACCACCCTTTGAATCATTAACAACTTTGTTAAGAGTCAACTGGAGCTTACCTTGTATATCCTCTGGCATCTTATAAAGCTTGCCTTGCAGCTCTTCTTTTACCATATCATACAATGACTTTCCAAACATATTGGAATTCCAAATTTTTTCAGGATCACTTTCAAACTCATTCATAAAATAAGTTACAAACTCTTCACTCTGCTTTTCTGTACCAATAAGCGGAGCGATTTCTGTCTCAATATCTGCCCTTATTATATGGAGTGATGGAGCACTAGCCCTTAGTTTTACACCAAACTTATTGCCTTGTTTTGTTATTTCCGGTTGTTCCAATCTGATTTCCTCAACTGATGGAGCTACCATACCATAGCCATATTCTTTAACATCTCTCAAAGCATCCTTAACTTTGTCGTATTCACGTTTTGCTTGAGATAAATCTTTTACTAGTGTGATAAGCTGATAATCTCCATCTAAGCTATAGCCAGATACTTCGCCCAGAACTCTGTAGAACAACCCTTGCTTAAGATCAAGATCTACATTTACTACACCTTCGCCTAGGCGCATATCGCCAATAGATACATTATCAAGGTTATCTAATTCTCTGATATTTGCTATAGTTGTGTCTATATCTCTTAGTCTATACACATCACTTATATTGGTTCTAATGCCATTAACCATATCTGTTTTGAGCCAGTGATCCAACTCCAATGAATCAAACCATCTTGGTAGATGGAAATTGATTTCTCTTACAGGGAATTCAAATAATACTTTTTCAAGTATAGCATCTAAATCTTCCATCTGCATTCTTTGACAATCAACTATTACTACCGGTGTACTATATTTTGTTTCTAATGCTTCACGAAGTTCGATTGTCTCTTGGGCAGTTGGCTTTGATGAGTTCAATACTATAATAAATGGTTTTTCTAATTCCTTTAGCTCTCTAACTACTCTTTCTTCTGCTTCAATATAGCTTCTTCTTGGAAGCTCTGTTATGGAGCCGTCTGTGGTAACCACAAGTCCTATAGTTGAATGATCAGCTATGACTTTTCTTGTACCAATCTCTGCAGCTTCTTCAAAAGGTATCTGGTTTTCAAACCATGGAGTATTAACCAATCTTGCAGCGTTGTTTTCAAGATGGCCCATAGCTCCGTCTATTAGATAACCAACACAGTCAATCATTCTTACCTTAAACGTAGCGTTTGCTCTTAAGGTCAACTCTATAGCCTCGTTAGGTACAAACTTTGGCTCTGTAGTCATTATTGTTTTTCCATTTGCACTTTGTGGTAATTCATCTTTAGCTCTCTCACGTTTAAACTCATTTTCTATGTTTGGGAGAACCAGTAATTCCATAAATCTTTTGATGAAGGTTGATTTGCCGGTTCTAACAGGCCCTACTACACCTATGTAAATACTACCGTCAGTTCTCTCGGCTATATCTCGATAAACATCGAATCCTTCCACTTGCTCTACCTCCTTAATAATATACTTCCAACTTATATGTATTAGCAGTATATATATATGTATGCAAACAAAGATTATTACAAAAAAATACAGTACAAAGCTTTATCCTTTGTACTGTATTTGGGCTAAACTCTAGTATTATTGCTTACATATCAAGAAAGCATGAATACGTATTTGCTTGAAATTACTTTACCATTCTATACCGTAAATTCCATCTATATCTTCTGTCTCATGAGTCTTAGCTCTCATCATTAAGTTAATAACTGAATTCTTAACATCCGCTTTATTATATAATACATTGCATATCTCTTGTGTAATCGGCATTTCAACACCCATTTTACAAGCAAGATCGTATGCAGATTTAGTTGTCCTAATTCCTTCTACTACCATACTTGTTCCACCCAAAATCTCTTCAAGGGATTTACCTTCACCTATGGCGATACCTGCTCTGCGGTTTCTACTGTGCATGCTGGTGCAGGTAACGATTAAATCCCCTATGCCTGACAATCCTGAGAAGGTAAGCTTATTTGCTCCAAGTGCTTCACCTAATCTGGATATTTCAACAATTCCTCGTGTCATAAGTGCAGCCTTTGTATTGTCTCCAAAGCCCAAGCCATCAATGACTCCAGCTCCTATAGCTATTATATTTTTCAGAGCTCCGCCTAGTTCTACCCCTATCATATCAGGATTTGTATAGACTCGAAACTTTGGAGTCATAAATACATCCTGTATATATTCTGCAGTTTTGCGCTCTCTTGCAGAGGCTACTATTGCTGTGGGAATATCCTTCGCAACTTCCTCTGCATGACAAGGTCCAGACAGTACAACTACTTTATTATTTGGCAATATTTCTTCAATAATTTCAGACATTCTCATTAATGTATCGTTTTCTATACCCTTTGATAAGTTAACTATTATTTTATTATTGTTAACATAGGGTTTCATAGCGTTTACGGTCTCTCTTACTGCATGAGAAGGAGTTGCGATGACCAATATATCGCTATCTTTGCAGCAGTATTCTAAATTGCTTGATATATCAATATTGCTAGGCAAAACGATTCCTGGCAAATATGAAATATTCTCTTTAGTTTCTTTCATTTGCTTGCATAGCTCTTCTCTTCTAACCCATTGCTTTACGTGGCAGCCTTTTTTTGCAAGCATGACGGCTATTGCTGTTCCCCAGCTCCCTGCGCCAATTATCGATACGTTATACATTAGTTCCTCCTAAACTGCTTTCGTCTTCTGTCCTATTTTTGATTCTGTACCTTTTATTAATCTAACCATATTCTTTCTATGTTTAAATACTCCTAAGAAGGCGAGCATAAAACTAAAGGCAATATACTCTGGAGCCTGCTTGAACAATATCATTGTAATAGGAAAAATCACCATACCAGTAATAGATGCTAGAGAAACATATTTTGTTGTAATAAGCACAATCACTCCCACGGTAAATACAATTAAAACCAAAAGAGGATTTATGGCAAGCATTGAACCTATTGTCGTTGCGACACCTTTTCCTCCCTTAAACCCAAGTGTAACTGGCCAATTGTGACCAACAACTACAAACAACCCAGCCAGTAACGCACCATTGCTTCCAGCTACATATCGTCCAATTAATACTGCTGCGACCCCTTTTAGGGCATCCCCCAAAAAAGTAAGTGCAGCTGCTTTTGCCCCAAGTACTCTTAGAACGTTAGTTGCCCCAGCGTTACCGCTGCCATGCTTTCGTATGTCTATATGTGCCGAACGCATGGATACGATGTACGAAGTTGCAAAGTTGCCTAGAAAATAAGCTATCACACTCACCAATACATACCTAAATATTATTGTTGAATCCATGGCCATCCCCCTAATCTCTTTTTCTTATTAAGAATCTAATTGGTGTTCCCTCAAACCCAAAGGATTTTCTAAGTTGGTTTTCTAAATATCTTTGGTATGAAAAATGCAATATTTCAGGGTCGTTTACAAACAATGCAAATGTCGGTGGCTTAACTGATACTTGTGTGGTATATAGTATCTTAAGTCTTCTACCGCCAGAAATTGCAGGCATATTCATAAGTACAGCTTCATTAATAATATCGTTTACCATTCCTGTTGAAATTCTCATAGCATGCTGGTTGGATACAAACTTTATAAGTTCAAACAGCTTTGTAACTCTTTGTCCTGTAAGAGCAGATATAAATATTGTTGGTGCATATGCCATAAAAGGAAGATCTCTTCTAATATCTTCAATGAATCTATTCATTGTTTTTTCGTCTTTTTCAACTAGGTCCCACTTATTTACAACGATTATGGCAGCTCTTCCCTGCTCATTAACATAACCGGCAATCTTTGTATCCTGCTCTGTAACGCCTTCTATTGCATCTATCAATATGAGGCAAACATCTGATCTCTCAATTGCTGTTAAAGCCCTGACTACACTATAGTGTTCGATGTTTTCAAATATCTTTTTTCTCTTTCGCATACCGGCTGTGTCAATAAACACATATTTATCCTCGCCAAACACAAAAGGAGTATCAATTGCATCCCTTGTAGTTCCTGCGATATCGCTAACAATTACTCTTTCTTCACCTATGATTCTATTAACCAAAGATGATTTTCCTACGTTTGGCTTGCCTACAATAGCTACCTTTGTTGTAAATTCATCATAGTCATCCTCATCTACCTCTGGGAATCCAGCTAATATTTCATCAAGCATATCTCCTAGTCCCAATTGTTGAGCAGCTGAAATTCCGATTGGTTCACCTAGTCCAAGATTAAAGAATTCGTATACATTATCCTTATATTTCGGAGCATCAATTTTGTTTACCACCAAAATAATCTTCTTTTTGGACTTGCGAAGCATTGTAGCTACTTCTTGATCTGCTGGTGTTATGCCCTCTTGTCCGTCAACAATAAAGATTATAACCTGTGCCATTTCAATGGCTATTTCCGCCTGTCTTCTCATCTGGACCATAATTACATCCTCACTGTAGGGTTCGATACCGCCTGTATCAATGAGTGTAAACTTTTTGTCCAGCCATTCTACCTCTGTATAAATTCTATCTCTTGTTACGCCCGGTGTGTCTTCAACAATTGAAATTCTTCTACCGGCTATCTTATTAAACAATGTGGACTTGCCTACATTAGGTCTTCCTACTATTGCTGCTACTGGCTTTGCCATTATAAAACCTCCAAATTAACTTTTCTTATGTATTACTTTTATTTAATTATATTCATGATCTTATCAATTAAGTCGCTGCCATCCTGCTTACAGACAGTCATATTAATTCCCAGCTGCTTTTCAATGTCAGTGATGGTTAGGTCATCTAAAAATACCTCTTCGTCTTTTCGAAGCATACTGTCAGGTATTAATAATAAATTATTCAATTTAGGCTGAATTTTGCTTTTCATTTGTGCAACGATATCCTGCCCCGTTATCAGACCTGAAACCTTTACAGTATGACCAAAGAAATCATTAGAAATTGCAGTTGCTTCAATATTTAGTTCAGGCACTCTTTCTTTTATACTATCTACAGCTTCCTGCATTATAGGATATGCATAGCTACCTGTTATTATATGAATTTTTTTATTTGTTAAGTTGAGTTTCTTATTCTTTAGCTGTATTAAAGAATTTTTAATTTCATCTCTAAACAAAGTAATCAAGCCCACTCCATTATCCAATTGTTTAAAGTCCTCATAAGTATCGTAAGCAGGCAATGGTTTTCCTGCAATTAGATAAAACTCATCAGATAGGAAGCCAAATCTAGTATCCAGCTTATTCAAAAACTCTTGCTGTAGTCCTTCCACTTGGACAATTATCTCTTCGGCCTTTTCCTTTGAAATCTCCTTTAAATCATATAGTCCCTCTCTATATTTTGTAAGACCTAAGGGTACAATAGCTGTTGTACTTAGGGAGGGGTACATTTCTGATAAATCTCGCAGTGTTCTCTCGAGCTCAACACCATCGTTTACGCCAGGGCAAAGCACGATTTGAGCTTTAACCTCAATTTCGTTTTCAGTCAGAAGCTTTAGATACTCCATTATTTTAACTGCATTCTTGTTATTAAGCATTTCTGCACGAAGTTCAGGGTTTGTAGTATGTACAGAGACATTAATAGGACTAATCCTATATCTTATGATCTTATCTATTTCTGATTTCTTCATGTTGGTCAAGGTTATAAAATTCCCCATTAAAAATGACAATCTAGTATCATCATCCTTAAAATATAAGGTTTCCCTCATACCCTTTGGCATTTGGTCTATGAAACAGAAAATACATTTATTATGACAGGACTTAGGATTATCTATTATACCATCAAAAACGATTCCCAAATCATCATCATATTCTTTTTCCAACTCAAATTCCCAAATTTGTCCGTCAGGCTTCCTGATTTCTAGCTCCAAATATTCATCTGTAATAAGGTATTTGTATTCTATTATATCTAATACACTTGCGCCGTTTATAGATACAAGCTTATCACCTTTTTCTATTTCTAATTCCTCAGCTATGCTTCCTGGAAGCACATCTTTAATATGTACTTCATTAATCTTCAATCTAACTTCCTCCTGTGCTATTTTCCCAATTTAAATCACATTATATTATATCACATTTATTACCTGGTCATTAATAAATTTCAATTTATATATCTATTATGCATAAATATAATAGAACAATTCAATTTAAATATATTGAAATCCTCCCTTCTGCAGTGCCAGGCACCAAAAAAGGAGGATTTCATTTGTTAACTGTAATTTTGCTCCAAATCTCAAATCTGACATATATCGTGCCTGGCACCAAGGGGGGAGGATTTGAATAATCTGTTGGCGGCGAGGAAGTTTGTTGATGCAGATATTTTCGACCGCCATTATTTACTGTTGCATTACTTACTATGTTACAGTAAATATAGTTTTTAACTATTTATATTGCAATTAAGATATCTAACCTCAAATCATCCCTTCCGTTGTGCTGGCTAAACAATAAAAGGTGAATTTGGTATTTTCCCTATTTTAACATATAATAATATTAGATTTTCACAAAATATTTTAGAGGTGTATATATGAAGGTTTTATTTACTTATAATTATGGTCCTGAAAAAATGAAAGCTATTGAAGAATTAGGGTATGAGCTGTTATATGTTGATGAACATGTAGTTTCAAATACAGAGGATATTTCAGATATTGATGCTTTAGTCTGCTATAATCCCTTTGAAAAGCTTGATATTTATAAGCTAAAACAATTAAAGTGGATTCAACTTTCCAGCATCGGTATAGACCAGGTGCCTAAGGATAAGGTTAAAGAGCATAATATCCTGGTAACAAACAATAGATCTGGCTATTCTATTCCTATGGGCGAGTGGATTGTTATGAAAATGCTGGAACTGTTAAAAAACAGCAAAAGTTTATACGAAAAACAGCGACAAAGAAAGTGGCAGATGGATACGTCTATATTAGAGTTGTATAACAAAACTGTATGCTTTGTGGGTACAGGAAGCATAGCTTCTGAAGCTGCAAAAAGACTACAGGGCTTTGATGTGAATATAATTGGCATTAATACCACCGGTAGAAATATGGAATATTTTGATAGCTGCTACAAGATGGATGAGCTTAACCAAGCGTTGTCACAATCCGATGTTGTAGTACTTTCTATCCCTTCAACAAAAGATACTTATCATTTAATAAATGAAAATAACATTAACGTAATTAAAAAGGGTGCTTGCTTAATAAATATCTCCAGGGGCAATGTCATTAAGGAATCTGCTTTGATAGATGCACTTAGCTTAGGCAATCTACGGGGAGCAGCTTTAGATGTGTTTGAAGAAGAGCCTCTTCCACCAGACAGTTTACTATGGGATATGGATAATATTATAATAACACCCCATAACTCATGGATATCCGAGGTGAGAAATGAAAGAAGATATGATATCATTTATAATAACTTAAAGCGGTATATTTCCGGTGAGACGCTCATGAATATAGTTAAAATAGAAAAAGGCTATTAAAGCCTTTTCTATTTCTCCTCATCTAACATTCCGTACTTCTTTAATTTGTGCTGCAGGGTTTGGCGTTTGATGCCTAACTTTTCAGCACTTTTTGATACATTTCCATCGCAATTTGTCATTGCATCCTTAATTAAGCTTCTCTCAACCTGTTCTAATATGTCATCCAAAGATTTGCTTTCTTCCATTTTGATACTGTAAGTATTTTGTATGTTAGAAAACATTTTATGATATACTTCATAGGAAAAATGTTCAGGCTTTATAATGTGCTCATTGTTTACCATATTCATAGCACTTTCAATCAGGTTTTCCAGTTCTCTTACATTCCCTGGCCAATCATGGTATAAGAAAGCTTCTTTTACTTCATTGGCTAAGTACCATATATCCTTTTTTAACCTAACATTGTATTTCTTGATAAAATGATCTACAAGTGCAGGTATATCCTTCTTGCGTTCACGTAAAGGTGGTATATTTAGGGCAATAACATTTAATCTATAGTAAAGGTCCTTACGCAAAAGCCCCTTTTGTACTAACTCCTGAGGGTCTTCATTTGTAGTAGCTATAATCCTTACATCTAGTGGAATTTCGTTTAAGCCGCCTATTCTCCTTACATACCCTTCTTGCAATACACGTAAAAGCTTTGCTTGAAGCGGCAGCCCCATGGAGTTGATTTCATCCAGCAGTAATGTTCCTCCGCTGGCTTGCTCAAACAAGCCAGGTCTGTTAATCGCCCCAGTAAAGCTTCCCTTTACTGTACCAAACAATATTCCTTCTAACAATGTTTCCGGCAGCGCTGCACAGTTTTGTGCTATAAAGGGTTTATCATTTCTGATGCTCTCGTTGTGAATGCTTTGTGCGAAAAGCTCCTTACCCGTGCCTGTTTCTCCATATATAAGCACTGTAGAAGAAGAATTCGCTGCTTTTTTGCCTATGCTGATGCTTCCTTGGAACTTTTCATCTTCGCCCATAAGGCTCTTAAAAGTATATCCTCTAAGTTTATCATCCTCTAAGTCCTTTGACGCCAGTTCGTGCTGCAAATACTCAACCCTTTTGGATAATTCCTGTTCCTTGGTAATATCCTTCGCAATTTCTAATGCGCCATACTTTGATGCCGTAAGCTTTATAGGTATTGTGCTGTTAATGGTTTTTATCTGCTTTCCATGCTTGTTTAGATAAGTTTGCCTTGTATTATAAATGGGTTTTCTTGAATGTAGGACTCTATATAAGGTACTGGTTTCTGCCGTTAGGCTTGGAAATATATCAAGGAGCTTCTTGCCCTCTACGTCACTAATTTGAAGCCCCTCCATATCTCCTAAGGCTTGATTATATATAACGGTGGTGCCTTTGTCATCTATAACATGAATACCTACATCTATATTTTGAATTATGGTTTCTATGATTGATTTATAAATCAAATTCATTGTCATCTTCTGCACCCCGCAATCATTTTTAGAAATCTACGTATATTAATATAACCGATTAAATAAAATAGGCAGATGCGAAAAAGCATCTACCTATATTATAACAATGTTTATTATCTTTTTAAATGTAATTGTTAAACGTGCTTGTTTATCATTTCTTCAAAACTTTGTTTTGGTCTTGCACCTACTAATTCTTCAGCTTTGCTGCCGTTTTTAAATAAATATACTGTAGGAATACTTAAAATTTGATATTTCCCTGATATTTCAGGATTTTCATCCACATTAAGCTTTACTACCTTAACCTTGCCTGCATACTGCTCTGCTAATTGATCTATTACAGGAGCTACCATTCTGCAAGGTCCACACCATGCTGCCCAGAAATCAACCAATACAGGAACATCGGACTTTAATACCTCATTTTCAAAATTGCTTGAAGTTACTGCTGTTACATTACTCATTTTTATTCTCCTTTACTTACTCTTCTTTATTTATGATACCTGTAATTGCTGGCTTATACTTTTTCATATCCTTAAGCTTATCTTCTTTTATCTTGATTACCAAATATGTCATAGCTGCTGCAAGTATGCCTATTACAGCTCCAAAGCCTTGCGCTGATCTATCTTCTATGCCTAAGGCCAACATACCGTAGTATCCAGCAAAAATACCTATAATGAGTGTTATTAGGGGGATTACATATATTAGTACTACTGCAGATAGAAAATCGACAGTTTCCAAGTCAACCTCAACAAAATCTCCAGTTTTAGCCCCAACATTATTCTCGGCCTCTAAAACCATGGTCAGTTGGCTTTTGCTTACTTGACAAGCTCCACAATCACCGCAAGCAGTGTGCCTTTGCATTTTAATCTTTGCTTTGTCCCCCTCTAAACCTACCACTACACCTGTCTGTTTCATAGCATTCTCCCTATCTATTTAACATATTTTACAATAGTGTCAATTACAAGTTTAACATTATCGTCTATCTCTGATTGTTGTAAGGAAGCTTTAAGTCCACTCTGCATACATTCCATTACATATTTTTCTATCATAATTCCCCCGACCTTGTTGATAGCAGATCTAATAGCAGATATTTGCATCATAACATCAGTACAACACTTTTCATCTTCTATCATCCTTTGTATGCCTTTTACTTGACCTTCGATTTTCTTAAGCCTATTTAGAAGTTCATCTCTACTTATCTGATTTTCTTCCATGGCCAAACCTCCCATACCCCCTAGAGGTATCCTTACTTTTATTATAGTACTTTTAATATCTTTGTCAATGTTTTGTGCTTCACATAATACGTCTATTTTTTATCAATATTTTATTATTTTAAACCTAATAAGTCTCTTACAACTGCAGAAGCAAGCGTTAATCCAAAAGCTGAAGGTACAAAGGAAATGCTACCAGGAATTTGTCTCCTATGATTGCACTTTGCAAGATCTTTATTGCTGCAAACACAATTGTTCTTGCAATTCTTTTCTGTTTCGATTGGCGTTACAGGTTGCTCTGTAGAGAAAACTACCTTTAGCTTTTTAACACCCTTCTTCTTAAGCTCTTGTCTAATAACTCTCGCAAGTGGACACATTGAAGTCTTGTGTATATCAGTAATCTCAATCTTGGTAGTGTCAAATTTATTGCCAGCTCCCATACAACTTATAACTGGGATATTCATTTGCTGACTTCTTATTATTAGATCAAGCTTTGCTGTTACCATATCAATTGCATCAACAACATAATCAAGATCAGATGTCAAAAGCATTTCTGCATTTTTTTCGCCGTATTCCTCTTTAAATGTAATAATATTTATTTTAGGATTTATTTCTAATAGTCTTTCCTTCATCATGTCTACTTTTGATTTCCCAACTGTTTTTCTTGTAGCATGAATTTGCCTATTTAAGTTTGTTAGGCATATATCGTCATAATCAATAAGGACAAGATTACCTACTCCTGCTCTGCATAAGGCTTCCGCAGTAAATGAGCCAACACCGCCAATGCCAAATATGGCAATTTTACTATTATTTAACTTGTCCACGCCATCTTTACCTATCAATAGTTCTGTTCTAGAATACCAATCCATTTTAACCTCCAAAAAGTCCTGCCATAAAGTTAGTACAGCAGGACTTTATTCTGTAATTTTAGTTTTTGCATAACATCAAAATTTAATTCGTTTCAAGGTTTTTCAATTTGCATAAATATCAAGAAACAATATTAATATTTAATTTAATTTTTTGTAGCAATTTTTAGTTCTTCCAGCTGCTTTGCATCAGCAGGAGAAGGCGCATTAGTCATTAAGCAGCTTGCTGTTTGAGTCTTTGGGAAGGCAACAACGTCTTTGATGTTGTCCGTTCCAGCAAGCAGCATTACCAATCTATCAAGTCCAAAAGCCAAACCACCGTGTGGAGGTGTGCCATACTTGAATGCTTCTAGCAAAAATCCGAACTTTGACCATGCTTGCTCATTGGTGAAGCCGAGTAAGCCAAACATCTTCTCTTGCAATTGCTGATTGTGAATTCTTATACTGCCTCCGCCTATCTCGTAACCATTAAGAACAACGTCGTAAGCCTTTGCTCTAGCTTCAGCTGGATTTGTATCCAATAGTGGAATATCCTCATCCATAGGGCTTGTGAAAGGATGATGCTTTGCAACATACCTATTTTCTTCCTCATCGAAATCAAACAATGGGAACTCTGTAACCCAAAGGAAATTAAATTTGTTTTGTTCAATCAAGCTAAATCTTCTTGCTACTTCAAGTCTCAGCTGTCCAAGTGCATCATAGGTTACATTGGCTGCATCTGCAACAATAAATATGATATCTCCAACCTCTGCCTGCATTCTTTCAACGATAGCACTCATTTCCTCTTCCTTTAGGAACTTTGCTATTGGTGATTTAATACCTTCTTCAGTTACATTTATCCATGCCAAGCCCTTTGCTTTGTATACCTTGACATACTCACCAAGACTATCAATTTCTTTACGGCTGATCTTTGCACCAATGCCCTTTGCATTTATTGCCTTTACAAGCCCCTTGTTAGCCAATGCATCTGCAAAAACCTTGAAATCAACATTAGCAACAATATCGCCTAAGTCCTTTAATTCTAATCCAAAACGAGTATCAGGCTTATCAGAACCAAATCTCTCCATTGCTTCTTTGTAAGTTAATCTATCAAATTCTACTGGAATCTCTAATCCTAATATTTCTTTAAATACCTTGTGAAGCAAGCCTTCATTTACCTTCATTACAGCATCCTCATCAACAAAGGATAGCTCCATATCGATTTGTGTAAACTCAGGTTGTCTGTCCGCTCTTAAATCCTCATCTCTGAAGCATTTAACGATTTGGAAATACTTGTCGAAGCCTGAAACCATCAATATTTGCTTAAATAATTGTGGTGATTGCGGCAATGCGAAGAAATTCCCCGGTTGAACTCTGCTTGGTACAAGATAATCTCTTGCTCCTTCTGGAGTTGTTTTTGTAAGCATTGGTGTTTCAACTTCTATAAAGCCCTTTTCATCCATATAATCTCTAACTACCTTGGCAGTTTTGTGTCTAATGAAAAATATCTTTTGCATAGAAGGTTTTCTAAGATCCAGATATCTGTACTTTAATCTTAAAGCTTCTGATTCCTTAGCATCGTCTTCAATGTATATAGGAGGAGTTTCAGCCTTACTGATGATTTGCATATCACTTACAACGATTTCAATGCTTCCAGTGCTAATCTTTGTGTTAACTGCGCCGCCACGCTTTGAAATTTCACCTATAATCTCTAATACAAATTCGCCTCTTACCTTAGCCGCTTCATTAAATAAATCTTCTGTTGCGTCCTTATTGATAACAGCTTGCACAATACCAGTTCTATCTCTTAAATCAATAAACTTCAAGCTGCCTAAATCTCTGCTTTTTTGCACCCATCCATAAACTGTAACCTTTTGACCTATATTGCTTTCGTTTAACTCGCCGCACATATGCGTTCTATTGAATTTACCCATTTATTTCGCCTCCTGATGCTTATTTTTCATGTATTCCAGCAATTGATTAAGCTGTATTTCTTCTTCACCGCCGTTTTCCATGTTCTTAACTTTTATTTTATTATTATTTATCTCATCTTCGCCAATTACTGTGATATATTTTGCGTTCATTTTATTGGCATATTTCATTTGCGCCTTAAGGCTTCTTCCAGTGTAATCCTTATCACACTTAATGTTGTTGTCTCTTAATTTGTGTATTAGCCTGATGGATTCTTTGACACCAGCATCCCCTAGGCCTATGATAAACAGGTCCATAGAAGGTGGAACTGGTATTTCTATCCCAGCCTTTTCAAGTACAATCAGCAGTCTTTCTATACCCATTCCAAATCCTACGCCTGGTGTACTTGGTCCATCAATTTGCTCTATAAGTCCATCATAACGTCCGCCGCCGCAAACTGTCCCCTGAGCACCTATAGTATCAGTCACTATTTCGAAGGCAGTTTTTGTGTAGTAATCTAGGCCTCTAACGATTCTAGGGTCCACTGTATATTCAAGTCCTATCAAATCTAGAGATACTTTAAGTTTATCAAAATGATCACTGCATTCCTCACAAATATGATTTAGTATTAATGGTACCTCGGTTATTTGCTGCTGGCATCTTTCTTCCTTACAGTCTATTATTCTTAATGGATTTTTGTTGAATCTATCCTGGCAGGTTTCACACAAATTGCTTAGTTTAGGACTCAAGTATTCCATCAATTTTTTATTATATTCCACTCTGCACTTTGGACATCCTATACTGTTTATTTTAAGCTTTAAGCTGCTTACGCCCAATCTTTTATATACTGTCATCGCTACATTGATTATTTCTGCATCAATGGATGGATCACTGGATCCAAAAGCCTCTATTCCAAACTGGTGGTGTTCTCTAAGTCGCCCAGATTGAGGCTTTTCATATCTAAAGCATGGTGTAAAATAGAATAATTTAGTTGGTTGTGGTTCATTGAATAACCCATTTTCTATAAATGCTCTTACAGCTGTTGCTGTACCCTCAGGCTTAAGTGTAATACTTCTACTTGCCTTATCTTCAAAGGTATACATTTCTTTTTGCACTACATCAGTTGTCTCTCCTACACCTCGATGAAATAACTCTGTATGTTCAAAGGCTGGTGTTCTTATTTCACTGTATCCGTTTAATGCGCATATTTCTCTCATAAGGGCTTCTACGTACTGCCACTTATATACTTGCCCAGGGGTTACGTCTTCAGTTCCTTTTGGTCTTTTAATTTGCATTTGAATCCCTCCTAGAAACACATCAAAGGTTAGTTTACGTTAATGATGTGTAGTTTCCTTTCTACAACATTTACGTAAAGTTGGCTTTGCTGTGTTTTTTCATTTATTTATTAAAAAGCTTATAAAAATATAAAAACCCCCGCCTCTGACGTAATCGTCAGGGACGAGAGTAATTCCCGTGGTGCCACCCTGCTTGTAAAAACAAACTCAAATCCTTAACGCGGATATACGTGCTGTTAATTATCTAAACAGCTGTGCTCCTAGGTGTCTTCGGATGACTTTCTTAAGGAATGCTTACAGTCAAGGCATTTCCCTCTCTGTTAAGAAGTTTCATACTACTATTCCCATTCAATGCACTAATATGAATATTAATCCTAGTTTCATATATTATAATACTGTTATTATCCGGTGTCAATAAGGGAATTAACTATTTGTTAAAATTGTTAATTAACAAATTCATAAAATATTTGTTAAAATATTTATGAATAAGTTAATAAACTATTTGTTAAATTGTTAATTAATAAATTAATATACTATTTGTTAAAATAGTTATTAATAAAGCTTCAAACTATTTATAAAGTTCTTCAAGAAGCTTGAGTTTTTTATTTATCTGCTCATCAATCCTTGATATATAAAGACCAATATCCTTAATATTCGCCTGACGTTCTATCCTATTTTCATCAGTAAATACTGTTTTTGTAATTGCATCAGCTCCAAATGCAATATTGGTCTGCTTTTCTTCAATTATTTGAATATTATATATGCATTCGAAGCCTGCCTTGCTATACCCAATGTTCTCAAGATTCTCAATCATATTCTTTTGCCTGTATAAATAATAAGGATGCAAGTTCTGCTTCTTTGCATATTCAATCGTAAGCTTCATCATATCTGAGGTATTCCCTTTATCAGATACACTGTCTAAGTTTTCATTAATTATTGATGCTCTTTTAATTGCCATTGTATGCACTGTAAGACTTTCGGGCTGCAGCTTTTCTATAGCTTCTAGCGTTCTCTCCAAGTGATCCATACCTTCTCCCGGCAATCCCAAAATTATATCCATATTTATATTGTCAAAACCTAGCTTTCTTGCTAGTTCAAAGCTTTTTATGGTTTCCTCTGAGCTATGAGCTCTACCTATTAATTCTAAGGTTTCATCATTCATTGTCTGAGGATTAATACTTATTCTCGTAACCCCTCGTTTTTTTAGGACCCTTAGCTTTCCCTCTGTTATTGTATCAGGACGTCCCGCTTCACAGGTAAATTCCGCTAAGCTTTCACCAAATAACTCATAGGATTTAGCCAACAGTCTGTCTAGCTGTTCCTCATTTAGAGAGGTTGGAGTACCTCCGCCAATATACATAGTCTGTACCTTCAAATTGTATTTATTCATAAATGCATGAGTTTGTTCCATTTCAAATATCAAGGCCGTTAGATATCCTTCTACTAACCCTCCACATGTTTTCAGTGAATTTGAAGTAAAAGAGCAGTAGTGGCATCTCGTTGGGCAGAATGGTATGCCTATATATACACTAACTTTCTTATTGTCTAAGGGATATATAAAGCTTCGCTCCCTCTTTGCAATCTCTACAGCTAGCTTTGCTTTATCCATTGAAACCAAATGTTTACTCATCATTAAAGCTTCTATATACTCTTCACTATAGTCCTTATCCATCAATTCATGGACAATTTTTATTGGTCTTATACCTGTCAGAATTCCCCATGGATAGGTTTTCTCATGATGCACAGATAAGAGTTTGTACATAGTAAGCTTAACAGCCTCTTTCTTCTGCTTTTCAGTATTAATTAAATATTCTTCACTGTATTCCTTATTCTCATCCTGTAAATGCAGAATTGTTTTTGCAACAATTACCTCATCTTGAATATCCAATAGACTTTGCAGCAAAATTTCATCAACTTGAAAAAGGCTTTGGTTGATTTCCAAAGCCTCAAAGTTTACAATATCTATTTGTCTTTTACCGTAAAACAGCCTAATAATATTTGCTGCTTCAGCTGCATAACCATGATTTACTATTAATTTAATCATTGTACTCACTGTCTAATCCTCAAATAGCTCTCTTCTTATTTTAGTAACTTGACCGAGACCCATTCCTAACTCTGCAGCTATTTCATAGTCCTCTAAATCAGATTCCATTATCAAATCAATATCATCAAAATCCAAGTTGGGTTCCACGTGATTTTTCAAATTACCTATATTTTGATTATTCATGCTTATCCTCCCCGTTTATAGAATTTAATTGGCATTTATATGACTATAGTTTTGCCCGGGGCCTTAAGTATATGCATGAATTATTGTTAATTAAAAGGGTTATTACGCTTTTCGCTTAAAATAGTAGTGGAGCTGCCATGACCGGGATGAACATTTGTGTCTTCAGGTAAAGCATATAGTTTTGTTGTTATTGAATTCATCAGGGTATCATAATCCCCGCCATATAAGTCAGTTCTGCCAATACCCCTTGCAAACAATGTATCTCCCGACATAAGTTCCTTTTCAAAAAGTATGCATGTGCCGCCTTTTGTATGACCTGGTGTATGGATGATTCTAACCTTCGTACTGCCTAGTTCTAACTCATCTCCATCTTTAAGATGAAAATCTGACTTTGCTTCAATATGAGGTTGTCTGAATTGCCCTGACATATTGATATTGGCGTCATTTAGCATATCTTCATCCCCAAGATTTATGCCTATAGATGCTTTGGAGTACTCTTTTAATTCTGGCAAAGCAAGAATATGATCTCCATGAGCATGTGTCAATAATATGTATTTTACCTTCAAATTATGTTCCTCAATAAATTGCTTGATTTTTGGGAAATCATCTGCTGGATCTATTACCGCAGCTTCCTTAGTAGCATCATCAGCTATGATATAACAATTCGTTTCAAATCTTCCCAATGGCAGTTTCTTAAACATTAAATCCCTCCTAGAAACACAGCAGAGCTTAGTTTACGTTAATGTTGTGTAGGCGACTTTAGGAGTCGTAGGCAACATTTACGTAAAATTTGCTATGCTGTGTTTTTACATTTATTTCACATCAAAGCTTAATTTACGTTAATGTTGTGTAGGTATCTTTAGTTACCGTAGGCAACATGTACATAAAGTTAGTTTTGCTGTGTTTTTACATTTACTTTTTTAAATTATCTTCTCACTATCAATAATTAGGGTTACCGGACCATCATTAATTATATTGACTTTCATATCTGCTTGGAATACCCCAGTCTCAGTTTTTACATTTTGGGCTCTGCATAACGTTACCAAATGAGTATATAATGCATCTGCGATGTCTGGTTTCGCAGCAGCCATATAGTTTGGTCTTCTGCCCTTTCTGCAATCTCCATATAATGTAAATTGTGATACTATCAGAAGCTCCCCTTTTATATCAAGCAAGGAAAAGTTCATTTTACCTTCTTCATCGTCAAAAACTCTTAAGTTTAATATTTTATCAGTCATATAAAGGGCATCATCCTTAGTATCCTTTTCACTGACCCCAAGCAGCACCACTAAGCCCTTCTCTATGCTGCCTACAATATCGCCCTCAATTTCCACATTACCCTTAGAAACTCGTTGTACTACAGCTCTCATTTGTCCTCCTTAGAAACACAGCAAAGTCAACTTTGCTGTGTTTTTTATCAATGTTTCTTCATTTATATTTATTGCTTTGATCTAAATACGTCAACAATGCCCTCTATCTTCTTAAACTTTTTAATAAGCTTATTCAACTGCTCTATATCATGTATTTCCAATATAAAGTTTATAATAGCCATACGATCCTTCGTTGTTCTGGAGTAGAAGGAATTTATATTGATTTTACTTTCATCAACTATAGATGTTATTTCTGATAGTAAACCCTTTCTATCGTATGCTCTAATCTCTATATCTGCATTATATGAAACCTTTGTTTCTGTTAACCATTCCACATCAATTAATCGTTCTGATTGCCTCAAAAATTCATTGGCATTTGGACAGCTCTTTCTGTGTACCGAAACCCCTCTACCCTTTGTAATATATCCGAAAACGTCGTCTCCCGGCACAGGGTTACAACAGCGTGCAAATCTTATCATTACATTTTCAACGCCCTTAACCTTTATGCCATTAGAATTAATTTTCTTACGAGCTGTTTCAGGTCTTTGAAGCTTTTCTTCCAGTTCCGCTATGATATCTTTATCTTCTGGCTTTATAAGCTTTTTATATTCTTCCTTCAGCTTATTCAAAATTAAGTTAGGAGTAACTCCACCATAGCCGACAGATGCATATAAATCATCTATGCTGTTTAAGCTGTATCTTTTATATATTATATCCAAGAGCTCTGGCTTTAATATGGTAGAAGGATTTACGCCATGTCTTTTGCTTTCACGCTCTAGCAGTTCTCTGCCCTTCTGAATGTTTTCGTCTCTTTTTTCCTTCTTGAACCATTGCTTTATTTTATTCTTTGTATGATTGCTCTTTGCAATTTTCAGCCAATCTCTGCTTGGTCCATTGGCATTCGCAGAAGTAATAACCTCAACTATGTCACCATTTTGCAGTTTATAGTCCAATGTAACGATTCTACCATTGATTTTTGCTCCTACACATTTATTTCCTATATGGCTGTGAATCTTATAGGCAAAATCTATTGGCGTAGAATCTACAGGTAGGTCTATTACATCTCCCTTTGGGGTAAATACATAAACCTCATCTACTAATAAATCTATTTTTAGAGTTTCCATAAACTCTTTTGTATCCTTAATCTCATTTTGCCATTCCAGCATTTGTCTTAGCCATTTTAGTTTTGCATCAAAATCATTTTGGCTGTTCTTGCCTTCTTTGTATTTCCAATGAGCTGCGATACCAAATTCTGAGGTTCTATGCATTTCCCAAGTTCTTATCTGCACCTCAAAGGGTTGTCCATCAGGACCTACAACTGTGGTATGCAAGGACTGATACATATTAGGTTTAGGCATGGCAATATAATCTTTAAATCTACCCGGTATAGGCTTCCATAATGTATGAACAATTCCTAAGGCACCATAGCAGTCCTTAACAGTTTCAACAATTATTCTAACAGCCGTAAGGTCGAATATTTGATCGAAGGATTTATTTTGAAAGTACATTTTTCTATAGATACTATAAAAGCTTTTCGGCCTGCCTTCAATATGAACGTCTATACCAACCTCATGTATTTTCTCATCAAGCTGTTCTATAACTGTATTGATGTACTCCTCTCGCTCTTGCCTCTTTTTGGCTACCTTTTCAACTAAATCAAAATATGCAGTTGGTTCTAGGTATCTTAATGCCAAGTCTTCCATTTCCCATTTGATCTTAGAAATACCAAGTCTATGAGCAATAGGTGCATAAATTTCCATGGTCTCAGTAGCTTTTTCTTTTTGCTGCTTTTCAGACATAAATTTCAAGGTTCTCATATTATGAAGGCGATCAGCTAATTTTATTATAATTACTCTAATATCCTTAGCCATTGCCATAAACATTTTTCTTAAGTTCTCTGCCTGAAGTTCTTCTTTCGTTGTGTACTCTAATTTACCAAGCTTGGTAACGCCATCTACCAGCATTGCAACTTCTTCCCCGAAATTACTTTTAATATCATCAAAGGAAAACTTCGTATCTTCAATTACGTCATGTAAAATAGCGGCAGCTATAGTTACATTGTCCATGTTAAGATCTGCCAATATATTTGCTACTTCTAAAGGATGAGAAATATAGTCTTCTCCTGAATTTCTCATTTGCCCTTCATGTGCACTATTGGCATAGTAATAAGCCTTCTCTACAATAGCGGTACTATCTGAAGGATTATATTTTTCAATTTTTTCTAACAACTTATTAAGCATATTAAACACCAACTTTAATAAAATCTAAATAATAATCTATTAAAAATGACCTATTTTTCTCTTATATTGAGAAAATAGCTGGGTATCCAGCTATTTTCATACTAAGTATTACTTATATTCTACAATTGAATCAGTATTGTAACCAGCCAATGTACTCTTGCCATTTAAGAAGCATAATTCTATTAAAAATCCAATGTGTACGACTTCTCCCCCAAGACTTTCTACAAGCTTAGCAGCTGCAAGTATTGTGCCACCCGTAGCAAGAAGATCATCAACCAAAGCTACCCTCATACCTTTTGTTATTGCATCCTTATGGATTTCCAAGGCATCTGTACCGTATTCAAGGGCATAATCATACTTTAATGTTTCACCAGGAAGCTTGCCAGGTTTTCTCACAGGTACAAATCCTATTCCCAACTCATAAGCTACTGGTGCTCCAAATAAAAAGCCTCTTGCCTCAGGACCAACGATTACGTCAACATTTAAAGGCTTAATTTTCTCTGCAAGCACTTTTATTGCAGCCTTATAAGCCTCGCCATCCTTTACTAATGTAGTTACATCCATAAAGCTTATGCCTTCCTTTGGAAAATCCTCTATTACTCTAATATATTTTTCAAAATTCATATTTGTTAATACCCCCGTATTCAGTTTTATTTTAGCTTGATATCCTTTATAACTAATTGAACAGTTTCATTATTATTCCACTGATTTATATCCATACAACATATTATATCAATTTTTTTGTTGCTTGATAATACATTATATAAATTTCCCATATTAAAAGCTATTCCTTTTACATTATTTTTGCCATCATAGAGATTTAAAGATAGGTGTTTATTGTTTGCGCCTACCAGTTTTTTATCCAGCACCTGCATATTTCTACAAACAAAATTAGGATTTGGATTACCCATCCCAAAGGGCTCTAATTCTTTTAATTGCTTAGCAGTCTGCAAGTTAATGTCGGCGGGTTCTAGTTTATAATCAACCAATATTTCAGGAACTAACTCTTTTCCTTGCAGCATTTCCTCTGCTATTTCGTTTATCTTCTTTCTAAATGCTTCAATATTGCTTGCTTTAATTGTCAGGCCTGCTGCCATTTCATGGCCTCCGAACTTTTCAAATAATTCGCTGCACTTATTCATGGCTTCATATAAGTTAAAGCCGCTCATGCTTCTACCAGAACCTTTTCCCACTTCCTTATCCTTACCTATCAAAATCGAAGGTTTGCTGAATTGCTCTACAATTCTAGATGCGACAATACCAATTACCCCGGGATGCCAATTTAGTTCATCCAATATAAGAATCTTATTACTATCATAATCTTTATTCTCAGTCACCTTTGTAATCGCCTGATCTAAAATTTCAGCCTCAATTCGCTGTCGTTCCTTGTTCTCAACTTCAAGCTCCTTCGCAATCTCATATGCTAGAGCCTCATCCTCTGTAATCAACAGTTCTACGCACCTGCCAGCATCAGCCAATCTGCCCGCAGCATTTATCCTTGGTGCGATTATAAATGCTATGTTATAGGAGGTTATTTGTTTATCCTTCAAATCACTAATATCAATAAGGGCTTTCAACCCAATATTCTCAGTAATCATTAGTTTTTCTAAACCATTTTTCACTATGATTCTATTTTCATCCATCAATGGTACGATGTCTGCAATAGTTCCAACTGCAGCAATGTCTATCACATCGTATAAAATCTCTGGATAGCCGATACTTTCAGTTACACCTTGCATAAGCTTAAAGGCTACCCCTACTCCAGCCAATTCCTTATATGGATAAGTACTGTCACTTCGGTGCGGATTAACCACTGCACAAGCTTCAGGCAAAGCATCCCCACACTCATGGTGGTCTGTAATGATGATATTTATCCCTATTTCATTCACCTTTTCGACCACATCTACAGATCTTATTCCGCAGTCAACTGTAACTATTAAATTGACACCTTGCTCTGCAATATAGTCAATAGCCTCCATGTTCAATCCATAGCCCTCTTCGGCTCTTACAGGTATATAATACATAACATCTGCCTCTAACTTGCGTAATATATTTACACATAAAGCAGTTGAGGTTATACCATCTACATCATAGTCGCCATAAATGCAAATCTTTTCATTTTCTTCAATTGCCACAAGAATTCGATCTACTGCTGCTTCCATGTCCGTCATCAAAAAAGGATCATATAAATCATTTATATCCGCATTCATGAACTTATTTACTTTATCTATATTGTCTAGACCTCTGTTGATTAGCGTTCTAGCAAACATTTCACTAACATTATACCTGCTTTTAAGCTGTTCGACCAATTCATAGCTTTTGTTGTATGTCACCCATTTTTTTCTCACAATGCCACCCATATTACTTTCTATTGTAAATTTTCTACGGTATAACTTTCAGTATGTATTCAATATTTCTCTGTAGAGGTTAAGCAAAATAAAAAAAGGTAACTGCTTTAGCAGTTACCTTGCAGTTTTTTAATGGTTTGATGCTAATTTAGATCTTTTTCGGAGCATAACCCATACTGGACTTGCAATAAAGACTGTTGAGTAAACACCGCTTATCATACCTATTATCATTGGAAATGCAAAATCTCTAATAGCGGGTACCCCAAATATATAGAGGGCCATGATTGTAACAAAGGAAGTACCAAAGGTATTCATTGTTCTCGTTAAAGATTGTGATGTACTTACATTAACAAGCTCGTCATCCGTCATCTTCTTATTGCTCTTCTTGTTTTCTCTGATTCTGTCAAATATAACTATAGTATCATTAATTGAATAACCAATTATAGTTAGCAATGCAGCCAAGAAAGATGAGCTTGCTGGTATCTGAAATATTGCATATGCTGCTATCATAATTAATACGTCATGCAAAAGTGCAACTAATGCTGACAAGCCTAATTTCCACTCAAATCTTAAGGTTACATAAAGTAAAATACCTAAATTGGCAAGAACTAATGCAATGATTGCTTTCTTCATAAGCTCTTTTCCAATTGAGGGTCCTATATATTCAATCTGTATATTTGTTTCTTCTACTCCAAGGCTTTCTTTAATAGCTTTCTTGAATTCACCTTGCGTTTGAACACCAAAGTCTACATTCGTCTTAATATTTGCCAGCTCTTTATCATAACCAGCATAGGTTACAATTGCGTCTTCATCAAATTTAGACATTATATCTCTAACTTTTTCGATATCATACTGTTTTTCGAAATCTATTGTTATTGATGATCCACCAGTGAAATCTATACCGAAGTTCAAACCACCATTTATTATCATGAAAACTAGGCCTAAAGCTAAAACTAGTCCAGAAATACCAAACCACATGTTTTTGTATTTCATAAAATTGAAAACTCTCATTTATTTCCCCTCCCTTACTCCGTATAGCCATTTGTTCTCTACTCCGCATCTTACTAATAGCACCATCAGGTACTTAGTAACTGTAACTGCAGTAAACATACTAGCAAAAATACCTATTGCAAGTGTAACTGCAAATCCCTTAATAGGACCTACGCCGAAGTAGAAAAGTATACCAGCTGATACTAAAGCTGTTACATTAGAATCCATAATTGTTAAGAGGGCTCTTCTGAAACCTGCGTCAATAGCTGCTCTCAGTGTTTTTCCAATTTTTATTTCATCCTTGATTCTTTCAAATATAATAACGTTGGCATCAACTGCCATACCTATTGATAAAATTAAACCTGCAATACCCGGAAGCGAGAGGGTAGCATTTATACCTGCCATTATTGCTAAAGTTATAACAACATACAGAATTAATGATATATCTGCAATTAAACCTGGTAGTCTATAAAAAGCCATCATAAAAATAACAACTAGTGATAACCCAACAATACCTGCAAATACACTCTTCTCAAAGGAATTTGCTCCAAGCTGTGGTCCTACTGCATTTACTGATAAAACATCTAACTTCACAGGAAGTGCACCAGCTCTGATAAGTGTTGCTAGGTCAAGAGCTTCTTCCCTAGTGCTTTGTCCTGTTATTTGTGCCTTTCCGTCTAATATGGCATTTTCAACTACAGGATTTGAAATAAGTTTGTCGTCTAAATATATACCAATTGGTTTTCCAATATTATTCTTTGTTGCTTCAGCAAATTTCTTAGCACCATCTGACTTAAGTTCAAAAGCAACTACATAAGACTGCCCCAATTCGTCACCCTGCACTGCATTTGCCTTATCTATATCTGCACCAGTTATAACGACTTTACCAGCCTCATCTTTGAACTCCAATTGAGCTGTCTGTCCTATAACCTCTAATGCTCTTTGTGTATCTTGAATTTCTGGTAGTTGAACTTCAATTCTGGTTTTTCCTTGTCTAACAATCGAAGGTTCTGCTACGCCAAGGGAGTCAACACGCTCTCTTAATGTTGCTACTGCTCTTTCCATTTTTTCTTCAGTTATTGGATCCGCTGGATCGTCCTTTGCTTCAAGAATAACTGTAGCCCCACCTCTTAAATCAAGTCCCAGCTTAATATTTTCTTTTACCGGAACAATACTGTAGTTACCTAATGGCATTCCAAATGCTGCTAAGTATGCTAAAAACGCAATCAGCAACACTATTACCGTAAATTTGGCTATGCTTTTGGATTTCATTTGTAAACTCCCCCTTTTCTTATTTCACAAAGGTAATTATATAACTTTTGTTTACCATAGTCAACGTAATTGCCTTTATGAAAGAAGCCCTTTATATCAATCTTCTAATTTTTGAAATACAAGCTTTCTATCCTAGCTTTTGTCATTAGTTACAAATCATACTTATTTGCTTCAGATGTATAATCTTTAGATAAAGTAACATAACCTGCAACAGACTTCTTAATACCCTCAATTTCTCCAGCAGATAGTTCTCTTACTATCTTTGCCGGACTTCCCATAACCAAAGATCCTCCTGGAATTTCTTTTCCAGCAGTTATTAGAGAATTTGCACCAATTATACAGTTCTCACCGATTGATGCCCCATCTAGTATGGTGGAACCCATTCCTATAATACAGTTACTGCCAATGCTGCAGCCATGAATAATTGCATTGTGTCCTATTGTTACATTGTCTGCTATAGATACTGCAAAATCATGATCGCAGTGTATTACACTTCCATCTTGTACATTTACGTTTTTTCCAATTATTATTTCATTTACATCTGCCCTTATAGTTGCATTAAACCACACACTTGAATTGTCCTCAATAGTACATCTACCAATAATCATGCTGTTTGATGCAATAAATGTATTATTTGCAATTTTGGGGCTGTAATTCTTATAATTAATAACCAAAAGGCACCTCATCTTGTTTTTGTTAAATTTTCGCTTAAATATTATAATAGTTCAATATTTAAGCTTGTCTTATTCAACAATAATAATCTTCATAGAACATTTTAAGCAGTAACAAATAATTGCTACTGCTTATTGTATAAAAATATTAAAATTACAGAATGATCTTACGAGCTTCTGCCTTATGTACTCTACCGTTCTCTACATTTTCACACTTTTGGTTTGCTACTGTACAGGATGTTTTACATGCTGATTGGCAAGAATTTTGGCATTCTCCACAACCGCCTTTTACTGAGCTATCACTTAATGTTCTGTTGTTTAGTGTCATTATATGCTTCATTTACAATCCTCCTCCTAACATTTTACTTAAAGATTATACCATATTAAAAATAGGTAGGAAAGAGATTTTTGACTTAGTTAATTTAAATTCACTCCTATTATACCGCCAATAGCGCCTACGATAGCTGTAACAAGTATCTTTGTTATTAGAAATATGTCCATTACAAAGGCTTGACCAACGGCCATTCCAAAGGGTATAAGAAGAATTGAAAATATTAACCCAAGTACAGCACCGAACATCCAGCCTCTACGTCTAGTTTTCTTACCGCCATATGCACTAGCTATAGCAACACTAATTATTAATATTGTTTGTGTTACCTTTGACATCGAGGCATCAGAAATTGAAGAAAAGGATAGAATTAACGCATAAATGAGTATCATTATAAAAGAAATGATAAAGCTAATCAGAAGCGCTTTTAGCATAACCATATATGTACTGCTATTATCATTTTCATCCTTTGTTTTGCCGGCATAAACTTTTTTCATATAGTCTTTTCGACTTTTCATGTGGTAACCCCCTTACTAATATACAGTTCTTTTTATAGAAATCTATTCTGTACAAGGGGGATTTATGCTATTTATATTATGAAAAAGAATTATCAACACAAAAAGAAAAGTAACTTGAAATCAAGTTACTTTGTGTTTTCTATTCTAGCTATTGACCAACGAGCTATTTTCAGCTTAACCTTATCAGAACCAACTTCGATAGTTATTACATCTTCTTTTTGGCTGACTATCTTGCCGTATATACCACCGATAGTTACGATTTCATCACCATCTGCAACCTCATTACGCATCTTTTGAGTTGCTTTTTCTTTCTTCTGTTGAGGTCTGATCATAACAAACCATAAACCACCCAAAATTGCTACATATATAAGTACTGTTGCGTATTGTCCCATGTTTCCCCCCCCTTTGCTACTTTTATTTAGTTTGGTTTAATTAGTATTCCATATATAAGTTTAAAATCCTGCTTGTTTATTTATTATATCCATATTTAATAAAAAATTCCTTCTTGAAATCTCCTAGTCTATCTTCCGCAATAGCCTTTCTTATGTTAGTCATCAGATTTTGGAGGAAGCGAAGATTGTGTATTGAGGTCAGTCTGCCGCCTAGAATCTCTCCTGCCTTTGTCAAATGTCTTATATAAGCTCTTGAAAAGTTCTTACATGCATAGCAGTCACACTCTTCATCCATTGGCAAAAAGTCCTCTGCATATTCCGCATTTCTAACAACCAGCTTACCCTTAGAAGTCATTACAGTACCATTTCTAGCTATTCTTGTAGGCAAAACGCAGTCAAACATGTCAATCCCTCTTATAGAACCATCTATCAATGCATCCGGGCTTCCAACTCCCATTAGATACCTTGGTTTATCCTTAGGCAATTCTGGAACTGTATAATCCATAACTTCATTCATTATTTCCTTTGATTCTCCAACGCTAAGTCCACCTATTGCGTAACCCGGAAGTTCAACTTCAACTGTCCTTCTAGCACTTTCTATTCTTAAATCCTTGTAAGTGCTTCCTTGAACAATTCCAAAAAGAGCTTGCTTCTCCGTATTCTTATGTGCATCCTTGCAGCGTTTTAACCATCTTATAGTTCTCTCCATGGAATGTTTTGCGTAATCCCAATCACAAGGATATGGAGTACATTCATCAAAGGCCATCATGATGTCAGCACCCAGGGAATTTTCTATCTCCATAACATACTCTGGAGTAAAGAAATGCTTCGCTCCATCTAAATGGGATTTAAATATAACGCCTTCTTCTTTTATTTTTCTATTATCACTTAAGCTGTATACTTGAAAGCCGCCACTATCAGTAAGTATTGGCCTATCCCAATTCATAAAGCCATGAAGCCCTCCGGCTTTCTCTACAAGCTTATGTCCCGGTCTAATAAATAAATGATATGTATTGCTTAATATAATCTGCGCACCAATTTCTTTTAGCTCATTTGGTGCCATTGCCTTTACCGTGGCTTGTGTCCCAACTGGCATAAAAGTTGGTGTATCTATAATACCATGAGGGGTATGTACTCTGCCTAACCTTGCTCCTGTCTGTTTACATTCCTTGATCAATTCATATTTAACTGCCAAAAAAATTACCTCCAAAATAGTTACTTCATTTTATATAATAAGCATAGCATCTCCAAAGCTGAAAAATCTATATTTTTCTTTTACGGCTTCATTGTATGCGTTGATAACATGGTCTCTTCCTGCCAAAGCGCTTACCAACATCACCAGGGTTGATTCAGGCAAATGAAAATTGGTTATCAGTGCATCCACGATTTTAAACTCATAGCTCGGATATATAAATATATCAGTCCATCCGCTTCCCGGCTTAATTTTGCCATTTGCATCAGTAATGGATTCTAGTGTTCTTGTAGAGGTTGTACCTACACAGATTATCTTGCCTCCAGCAGCCTTGGCATTGTTGATTACTTCAGCCGTTTCAGTACTCACATCAAAGTACTCACTATGCATTGTATGCTCTAATATATTTTCCACCTTTACCGGTCTGAAGGTTCCTAGACCAACATGTAAAGTTATATACGCAAGCTTTACGCCCATACCCTCAATTTCATTAAGGAGCTCTGGTGTGAAATGCAAGCCTGCTGTTGGTGCTGCTGCTGATCCTTCGTTCTTAGAAAAAACCGTCTGATACCGCTCTTTATCTTCTAGTGTCTTTGTAATATAGGGTGGCAAAGGCATATTTCCCAATTTATCTAGAACCGTTTCGAATATGCCTTCATAGTAAAATTTGACTATTCTATTGCCACCTTCTACTACATCTAATATTTCCGCTTCCAGCTCACCTTGTCCAAATGTGAATCTTGCCCCAACCTTTGCCTTCTTACCAGGTCTTAGCAAAACCTCCCATATATCTTTTTCCATACGCTTTAGAAGCAAAAACTCAATATTGCCGCCGGTTTCTTTTTTAACTCCAAACAGTCTTGCAGGGATAACCCTAGTATTGTTTAGCACCAAACAATCACCTTTTTTGAAATACTTCATGATATCCCTAAAAGTTCTGTGTTTTATCTCACCGCTTTTTTTATCCAACACCAATAGTCTTGAGGTATCTCTTTCTATCAATGGCTCCTGAGCGATAAGTTCTTCAGGTAATTCAAAGTAAAAATCCTTTAAATTCATCTCTATCCTTCTCTCTATTTAACTTTAGCACCTGTATAATAGTGTTCCAATATTTGTATGAAATTAAACCCCGCTTCAGCCATACCCTTTGCACCATACTGGCTCATGCCAAGTCCATGTCCCCAGCCTTTTCCTGCGAATATATAGTTCTCAGGAATGATGCTCTTATTTGATAAGGCAAACTGATCTTTTAGATAAACTTTATTATCTACAGTACTTAGCTTGCTCACTCCATTGGCCGACATGACATAAATACTTGCAGGTCTCGCAGTATCTGCTTTGCCTGTCGTAGTATTGATTACAAACATATCTGCATCTGTGGTTAATTTATACCAAGTACTTTTAATGTCGGAGCTTCCCATGACTGTTCTGATTTTCTCTTTATCCAGTTTTGCAACTCCCTTTGTTCCTCTAATCTCGAGACTTGTTACTCTGCCATTTACACTTACGGTTAAAGGCACTATGTCAGTTATTTCACCCACGTCTATACTACTAGCCAATAACTTTACTTGAATATCCTTTTTATTATATTGCTTTGTCCAATTATCATATGGGCTGCCGAGTCCATATTTATCCTCCACTCCTCTAATATAGGGGAGTACCGTTGACCAAACATTTTCACTGTCCTCTGTACGTCCGCCACTACTAGAATGGAAGTAGGTAGGTATCAGCTTATCATTGTATAGCATAAGCTTACCACTGGTTTCATCTGTAGCTTGATTGGTTCTGGCATTTTCATGGCTAAACCCTCTATATGCTTGACAATGGGTACCATTACATACATCAAAACCGTCAGTTGTATGCCTGCCAATATTTATGATTCCATAATTCCTAGCCGCTACTGCTTGAGCCTTTAGGGCTTCCATATGCCATGAGTTAGGCATTTCTGCAGGTACTACACCATATAGGTATTGCTCAAAGAGCAATTCATTATATATATTAATATGTCCAGCTGCAATACGTTTTAAAAATAGTGCTCCTCTATATTTTAAGGCACCTAATTCTATTACTGGTATTACATTATCTTTTATGATGGGTTCAATCTTGATTTCTTGCTCTGCATTGATTATGTACATTAGTTTGCCTGTTGCAGTATCAAACAACTGAATTCTATTTTTATTTGGTGCAACCACTGAGTATGTGTAGTTGGGCATTTCTGTTTTAAATATCTGTATTTGCGTTAGACATTCACTTTCATCAAGATAAAGCTGTGCCCAAACCCTCCAACCGTTCTCATATGCTAAAAACACAGTTTGACTTAGGGATACCATACTATCTACAACTAGCTTTGCTGCGTTTATATCGGTATACACATCACCTATTTGAATATGATAGGGTCCCTCCAATTCTCCATTGTATAGACCAGCCTTGGTATAATTAATTTCTGTTTCTTTATTATTTACAATGTTGTAATAAGTGTCCTTACGTACTTTAAAGCCTGTTGCTGCAGGGTTAGTTAAGAGTTCAACGTAGCCAGTACTATTTTTATTGCTTAGTTTTAACCCATAACTGCTTTTAATAACAAAATTATTATTAGCCACATTATTAAAACTTAAGCCAACTTTGATAGTTTGTGGTACTGTAGGTGCTGCGTATATAGTGCTAAAACTGCTGATAATTATAGCTGCAATCAGAAATAGTGTAATAATTCTACTACCGCTTCTATGTATGTACTGCTTCATTTTAATTCCCCCTTCTAACATGCTATATGTTTTGCACTAAACATTTTTAATAAATCAGAATGTGCAAAACATTTTCCTCTGTTCATATGCTGCGAAAAACACATTTTTGATAATACAATATCGGATGCTTCTACTGATTTTGTATATGATAAATCTTTTTCGCAACGTATATTATACTATTATACAATAAATTTCTAGTATTTAAAATGAACAAAAGGTCTTATTTTGGCTTAATCTAGGGTTATATGCAATAAAAAGTCATGCATCGAATTTAAAATGGACCCTGATTCAAGGTCACCTTAATTGAATACATGACTTTCTATAAGTAATATTATATTCTCTAAAAATTTAATCCCGTAAGATCTCGAAATGCCTGTACGCAAGCTCTGTAGCCATTCTACCCCTAGGTGTTCTATTTATAAATCCTATTTGAAGCAAATAAGGTTCATATACATCCTCAATTGTTCCACTGTCTTCACCTATTGAAGCAGCCAAGGTATCTAATCCAACTGGTCCCCCTGCAAACTTCTGTATAATTGCCAGAATCATTTTTTTGTCTATATCATCTAGTCCTCTGTCGTCTACTTCAAGCATTTTCAGTGCCTTATCTGCAGTGTCCTTATCGATGACACCCTCTGCCCTTACTTGAGCATAGTCTCTAACTCTCTTTAATAATCTATTTGCTATTCTTGGTGTTCCTCTAGCCCTTTTAGCTATTTCCCACGCCCCAGCATCCTCTATGTGAATCTTAAGTATCTTTGCTGAGCGAGTAACAATTTGATATAAATCTTCTTCTTGATAATAATCAAGTCTGCATATTACACCAAATCGATCACGAAGTGGATTTGTAAGCATTCCTGCTCTTGTAGTTGCACCAATCATAGTAAACTTAGGCAAATCCAGCCTTATAGATCTTGCACTTGGTCCTTTCCCTATGATGATGTCCAATGCAAAATCTTCAAGGGCAGGATATAGTATTTCTTCAACGCTTCTATTCAATCTGTGTATCTCATCAATAAACAAAACATCGTTAGGATTCAAGTTCGTTAAAATAGCGGCTAAATCCCCTTGTTTTTCAATTGCCGGTCCCGAGGTAATTCTTATGTTTACCCCTAGCTCGTTTGAAATAATGCTGGCCAATGTTGTTTTACCAAGACCAGGAGGTCCATAAAGCAATACGTGATCCAAGGTTTCCTTACGTTGGTTTGCTGCTTTTATAAATATATCAATTTTCTCCTTGGCGGAGGATTGTCCTATATATTCATCAAGAGTCTTTGGTCTTAACCCTGTATCTATCTCATTATCATCATCTATAATTTTAGGGGTTATTAATCTGTCTTCCATTTTCCTACCTCACTTTACATTACTGCAAGTATCCTAAGTGCTGCCTTAATCATTACATCAATAGGAGCTTCCTTTTCCTTTAGTTTTGCCACAGCCTGTGCTGCATCACTATAGCTATAGCCTAAGCTTGTTAGAGCCTCTATAACTTCAGAAACATCTCCTCCAAAGCTATCTGTACCTTGCATGCCTATGGCACTTTCTGAATCTATTTTGTCTTTCAGCTCCAGTATAATTCTTTCAGCAGTCTTCTTGCCTATTCCTTGAGCCTTCGTAATCTTAGCAATGTCCTTTGAAATGATTGCCAATGCGATATCCTGCGGTTTGTAATGATTCAATAGTGATACCGCAGCCTTTGGACCAACCCCTGATACAGTATTGAGCAGTTTGAACATGTTTAGCTCATCCCTTGTATCAAAACCATATATCACCATCTCATCTTCTTTTACAATGAGCTGTGTAAAAATCTTCATACTTGTATCTACAACAGCATTTCTAATTGTGTTTTGAGATGTAAACACCTTATAGCCTACGTTATTTACATCAACAACGATATAATCCCCTTGTATTGAATCTAGCTTTCCTTTTAAATATTCGTACATAATTACCCTCCTTTACAATTTAAATAAATGGGCAAAATTAGAGGAATTCCCATGACAGATTGCCACTGCTAAAGCATCGGCCACATCATCTGGCTTGGGTACTTCCTTCAAATTCAATAGTATTTTAACCATTTGCTGCATTTGTTTTTTATCCGCTCTTCCATAACCTGTTATAGCTTGCTTAACCTGTAGTGGTGTATATTCAAATATTGGCACCCCCAAGTTGGCTGCAGCTACAATGGCTACCCCCCGGGCATGTCCCACTGTAAGAGCTGTTTTAATATTTTTATTAAAAAAGAGCTCTTCTGCTGCGTATGCATCCGGTTTATATTTCAATAATAGATCAGTCAGTTGACTATGAATTATACTTAATCTTTGTGACATTGGAGTTCCAGCTTCAGTAGTAACCGCACCGTAATCAACGGTTTTAAAGCTGTTTCCCTTGTACTCCACCAGTCCATATCCTAAAATTGCAATTCCCGGGTCTATCCCCATAATAAGCAAAGTATCACCCCAAACATATATTCGTACTTGTATATTAAATATACCCTTTTTCAAATAAAAAGTAAAGGCTTGCATGCCTTTTAGCACACAAGCCTTTAGGGGTATCAGTCGCTTAGCCCCTCCAGCTTTTGCTGCAGTTCTTCCTCGCTATCGGCAACTATACCATAGTCTAAATTATTTTGATCGTCGGTTGTCAAGATGGATATTGGGCTCTCAGTCATTTCATGTAAGGTTTTTATACCATCATCATTATAAACATAAATGGCAATATATCCATCCTTTGACCCAATAATATAATGTCTTGGACAATAAGTTTGTATCTCTCTTTGTAAAATTACCTGCCTTGCAGAAAATTCACTTACAACCCAATCAGAAAACTTATTCTTTAAATCCGATTCTGAAAGATTTATAAAATCTGCTGCAATCTCAGGCTCCTTTTCAAGTGTATGGCTGCAAAGGGTGAAATTAGTTTTAAAGATTATTTTTGTGCTAGTCGTTATCAAGTCATTAGGAGTTGCATTTGCAATCTGTTCTTTCTCTTGTTCTATATTAGAATCCCCATTGGCCACAATTCCGCCCGTTCCTGGGTTTTTTAATGTGTTAGGAATCTTATACCCAGCAGCCTCCCCTTGACTCAATTTATCTTTAGTTAAATCTGTATCCCCGCTAAAGTTTAAATAGTATCCTAAACCAAAGGCTGAGACAAATATCAAAGCGACAATCAATAGCAATAGGTTTCTTTGTCTTTTTCTTACCCTATTCTCAAACATAAAATCCCTCCAAACCTTTATGGAGGGTATTATTTCCATATTTCTAAGATTTATACACTTTTGTCTTTATCACTGTATACTTGTCTCATAGAGAAGTTTTGACACTCAGCTCCGGTGGACTTATAAACCATTATAGAAGGCATTATGGTACCTTTAAATTCGAATAACTTACAACCTCTGGGATATCGAGCGTCCCATGTTACCATATAATATTTGCATTTAAGACAGTTTACATTTTCTTTCATATTACCACCACAAATCAATTATTTAAAATATATATGCTCTGAAAAAGAATTAGCAATACAAAATCGGTAGAAGCATCTGTTTTGTGTTATCAAAGATGTATTTTTCACAACATATGAACAGAGGAAAGTGCTTTGCACTATACAGATTAATGTAATTCTATAGTGCTAAACATATAGATTATACATAAAAAAGCATCCACAGTAAATATGGATGCTCAAGTATCAATCTAGATGCTCCATATCCTCTACAATATCATTAATATTTCTAGAGAATATGTTTAAATTTTGAATTTCATTGTCAAATTCCTCATCATTAATGCACTGCATATCAATTTCCTGAAGAACATCTTTTAATTGACCAATTAAATCATTTTGTTTAGTATTCATTTTTTACCTCCTGCATTTTAGTTTATATGATATAAAAAAAGAACTATCAATACAAGCTAAGCGGATAATAGGCTTTTGCTGTATCAAAAATGCATTTTTCACAACATATGAATCAAGGATGACCTTTTGTACTATTTGATATAATTAAGAATATTAAGTACAGAACATATTGTACGTAAATATTATTTGCCAAAATACCATTAATTATTTAATGTATATCAAACACAGTTCGCTGATAACAATATAGTCAAAAGCTCTTGCATAATTTCATGAATTGCTATAGCATTTATTTGTAAACAATTAGTGAGGAAGTGTACATATGGACTACATAGTTTTTGATACAGAATTTAATCAGCCTCAGCCTAAGCTTTATAATCCCAATATAAAGTTTAAGCCTAATAGTATATGCCCATTTGAGGTAATAGAAATTGGAGCTGTCAAGGTCAATCAACAGCTTGAAATTGTTGATACCTTTCAAAGCTTTATTGATCCTATAATATACAAAAGGTTGAGCCCGATTGTCTCTCGCAAAACAAGAATCACCAAAAAGGACTTAAAAAAAGGTGAAAACTTTGTTAAGGTCATGAAGGATTTCCGAAAATGGATTGGGGATGAACATATACTTTGCACTTGGAGCAACAACGATATTCGTGAAATGAAGAAAAATTGCATGTATCATAATATAGACCATGAATGGCTGGAAAACTACTATGATATACAGATTCATTGCACTAAGCTGCTTGGTCTGCCTAAATCTCATGCCATTGGTCTTCGAAATGCTTTGCAGGCTTTTGAAATTGAAGAGGATACCAATTTTCACAGAGCAATTGAGGATGCCATCTATACAGCCAAGGTTTTTATTAAGGTATATAGTAAAGAAATGCATCAAGAAATGCTAAAAACTATAGAAGAATAAAGAATATCAGTATAGAAGAAGAGCTTACCCATCTGGGTAAGCTCTTCTTCTATATTAATTTATACTTTGTATATAATTCATAATATCTAGATTATAAGCATCATTTTCAGCCCCTTGGAAATCCGGTATAGTACCCAATCTCCAGAATGATAAGCCTTTTATTCCAAACATCTTTGCCAGCTTTGCCTTTGCGGCAACACTTCTTTCATCTTCATACCATATTATATTCTTAGTACCCTCAGACTCATAAGTCAAGTATGGCGCTTCATACAATTCTGAATAATTGAAGGCCTTTTGAGTAGTATTTGTATCCTTCATCCGAGTGATAATTTTTATATATTCAGGTACATAAGGCTCTGTGTTTAATACTGTATTATCCTTGAACTGCCATTGAGATGCCGAAAAGCTTATTTGGAGTATCAGCTTGTCTTTTGGTACACCGACACCCCCATCAAGAACATATTTTAATGCATAGTATATATTATTTATCGGTGCTAGGGGAGTTTCTCCTTTAAATTGTGGAATCTCCTCACTCCTCAAGTGCTTTGTATCATAGTCATGAGCCATTAATATTACAAAGTCCGCCAATCTTCCTATGGCCGTAAAATCATAGCCATTATAGAATTGCTGCCCTGCTTCTCTCGGTGGATTAATGCAAACCATCAGCTTCTTGCTGTTTGAGTCCACTTGAGTATTCAGCTTTTCAAGGAATTTAACGAAATTTTGCTTATCTGTTCCGTTGTCTCTTAAACCTTCAAAGTCAATAGCTACCCCATCAAATTGTGTTGTATTGTTCCCGACACTTAAATTGTTTGTCATCTCAGTTAAATCATTAATCAGCTTATCTACTGCTGCATCATTGCTTATTAATAGAGATACAAGATTTTCTTCTTTTCCATTAATTGTAATTACATCTTCGTTTGATCCAAACACCATCAAGTATTTAGCTGTGCTACTATTATTTGCATTATTAGCAACTAGCTGAAAATCCTCCGGTACATAGAAGGGATGTCCCCCACTTTTCAGTTTAGTTGTCAATTCAATCTGCCCTGTGTTTTCATTATAGTCCAAGCGACTCCAACCATAGCCTACGCTATCAAATATATTTATCTTATCAGCTTGACCAATAGACTTTATTGCATAAAAGCCGTTTGTCATATCTAGTTTGTTATTATTATTGTTATACATTCTTATAAGCATTACCGCGGCATCCTGCCTCGTTGCCTTAGCCGTAGGATCAAATATATCCTTGCTTCTCCCGCTAATTATTCCAAGGTCCTTTGCCAGTTCTATATAACCTACTCGTTGTTTAACGTCCTTGAACTGTGAAATCTGATTGTTAACTGCCATAGCCATGGTATTATAATTCAAAGCTCTAACAATCATAACAGCCATCTCTTCTCTTGTTATAGGTTTATTCGGATAAAAACAGCCGTCAACATATTCATTTTTTAATATAATTTTATTTTTCAAACCCATACTTATAGATGAATAATACCAAGTACCATTTTCTACATCCTTAAACATTTCTGTATTTAGGGTTTTATCTATTTCTGTTCCTTGAAGTCTAACTAGAAACGAAAGAAATTCTGCCCTTGTAATATCCATATTGAAGCCAAAAACACCACTTTTGATACCGTAGGTTATGTTGAGATCCCTTAGCTTATATATGTATTCTTCAGAATAATGCCCCTTAGGAACATCATTAAAGCTTGTCTCATTTTTAGGCGTGGCAGCTGTAAAGCTAAAGACTATAAAAAATACCATTATTAGTGCAATTGTTTTTTTCATGATTATCCTCCAAACATTGTAAAAACATCTACTTCTTATAGAATATCTAGTTTATTATATCATTGCATTGCCATAAAGTTAATAAAAAATAAATCACCTTCCTCTGAAGGTGATTTAACAATTTATGCTCTATTCGTCAAATTTCTGTCTATAGCTTCCTAGGTACTCTAAGCATGATTTATATAATGCTTCGAAACTCACTTGCTCATATATTTTTTCATCAAATTCATTTAACATATCAAATTTATCTTCCTCATTTGTATCTCCATAATATATAATTGATGCCTGGTGTAATATTTCAGCTAATTCAAATTGTTTAATCCCTTTTAATACATTTATAGTGTCTTGGCTGTACTTGCCACCAGTATTAAAGAAATACTCATCTAATCCGCCATTGTTTATTTCCTCTAATAAAACATCTATCATATGGATGTTCTTTTCTTCTACTTTTAAAGAGTTAAAACTTGATTCTGCCTCTTTACTTCCAATAATATCAGCAATTGCATAGAATTTATCTTCCTCGGAATCTTTATTTTCTAAAATTTCTTCTACGTAGTTCATGTGCATCTCTCCTTTGGCAATTCTCTAATTTTTCAGATATAGTATTAGTAAATGTTAGGAATCTATTCAATTATTGTAATAGATTTGTTGCGAATAAGATTTAACAAATATAAAATCAGTAGAAGTATCTGCTTTGTGCTATCAGAAAGGTATTTTTCACAACATATGAACAGAGGAACATGTTTTGCACTTTTGATTTAATACAAGATGTGATGTTTAGTGCAAAACATATAAATTCTTTATTCACTTACAGGTATATAACCGGTTTTTTCAATAAGACGTTGCCCTTCCTCAGATAATATCCAAGTAATGAGTTTGCTCACATTTTCCTTTGTGTTTGATTTTAGAGTTACAGCATATACAGGAACAGTAAAAGTATAGGTTTTATTACGAACAGTTTCAGAGGTAGGCTTAATTCCATTGACTCCAATATATTTAATTTGATTGTTTTTTATCATTGTTGATGAATAATATAAGAAAGAATAACCAATGGCTTTTTAGTGTTTTTATAGCTTGAAACCTTGCTTATTATTCCCCCCATGCCGCCAACCTCAGTTTCCATAGTAGCCTTTGTCATTGCGATATCCTTCATTACTTTGTTCTGCATTATAGTCTGACTGCCTGAATTTTCAGGTCGCTGAAATGCCAGTATTTCTCCGCTCTTTCCGCCAACCTCTCTCCAATTTGTTATGTTGCCTGAATATATATCTTGTATTTGTTCAATTGATAGATCATCGTTTGAATTTCTACTGTTTGTAAAAATACATAAGCCTCGTAGCCTATAGGTGTCAGGACAAATTCGTCACCAGCAGCTGATACTGCTTCTTTTTGCGCTTTGACGGCTCTGCTACAAATATAATGTCGGTCTCACCATTAATAAGTCTTATAAAAGCACCTTGTGTCTTTGAGCATCTTACTATACTGATTGATAGCTTTCGCTTCCTACAAAAGCATCACAACTGTATTTTTCATTTCCAGGTTTATCTTTGTTTTCTTCACAATATTCACCTAATTCCTTATATACCGCTTCTACAAAGGCAGAGTATATTTGATAGGAAGCCGTTGCACCATCTAAGCTGCGGCATGTCTTCTAGCTTTTCAAATTGCATCGTCGCTTCTTTGTCCAACTTTGCAAGACCGTTATTTTCTCTAAAAGGAGCGATTTGTGACAAATCATATTCTGTTAATTCATTGTTTACAGTAGACTTACCATATCGAAGCTCAATAAACCCAAACTCTTTTTCTCTCTATTACTTATGCCTATAAATGCTACTATTGCTATGCATAATACAGTTAAGATTGCTTTTTTATTCCTTGAGAGCTTATCTGCTTTATCATCTTTAAGTCTTCTACTCAATATCATAAAGCCTATAGCATAGCCGCTATAACCCATAATCTCCACTATAGTTATTAGAAAATTTTTTCCAGTAAAAGTTAGAATACCATCTACGAATAGAAAAAATGGATTCTTAAATACATATATGAGCCAATATTTCGAATCATAGTCATTTTTTGTTAAAATCATTACAAATACTGCAAACAATAGTGCATATAATATCGGTATTATTGGAATATAAATGGTGACCTTATCTACATTCAGCTTATTTTTTTGATAGCGTTGTAAATAATAATGCTGTTATTCCTCCCACAATCAACGAACCAATTATTACAATTGTTACGTAAGTTAAGTTTTTTGCATCCTTTCCAAAACCATCAAACGCTCTCTCGAACAACTGAAATATCCAAATAAACATAACTGTAAGCAATATCGGTACTACAAACATCTGCATTATTAGCGAATTCATCACAAAACCATTTCTAGTCTTCGTATCATATACCCTTTCAAGAACAATGTTATACTGTGTATCCAAGATTTTCTATATATTTTATTATAACAGACAAATCGACATATTTGCACCATTCTTTACCATTATTGTGTTTCAATAGTCGTATAACGACATTTTAGAACATGTAACCTTTCTCTTCAAAATTTAATATAATGTATTGAACAAGCATTAGTGTTATACCATAAAGGAGGTTTTGTTATGAGTTTAACCAAGTTTATTGATGAGCTACCGCTACCTAGTGTACTCAAGGGTAAAAAAGTTAGTGTACAACATGCTATTATTAACAAAAAAAAGCAATGTGACCGAGATTACAAACCTGAATTTACTCATGGAAAAGGCTTTACATTTTATAAAATTAAAATGAAGCAAATAAAACAAAAGTTGCATACAGACTTACCAGAGACAACATTATGGGGATATGAAGGATTATATCCTGGACCTACAATAGAGGTAAAGGTAGGCGAAAAGGTAAAAGTATTATGGGAAAATAATCTTCCGAAAAATCATCTTCTGCCAGTTGATACAACTGTACATGGAGCTCAGCCAGATAACCCAACTGTACGTACAGTAGTTCACTTGCATGGTGCATCAGTCGCTCCTGAAAGTGACGGTCATCCAGAGGCATGGTTTACCAAAAACTTTAAGAAAATCGGACCTGAGTTTACAAGAAAAATATACGAATATAAAAACAAGCAAAGGGCTACTACCCTATGGTATCACGACCATGCATTGGGCATCACAAGATTAAATGTCTATACTGGACTTGCAGGCTTTTATATAATAAGAGACCCTATGGAAAAGAGCTTACGTTTACCTAAAGGAAAATATGAAATACCATTGGTTATTCAAGATCGATCCTTTAACCTGGATGGATCACTCTTTTACCCTGCAGAACCTGATCCGCCTGTGGGAGTATTTCCATCTATAGTCCCAGAGTTTTTCGGAGACACTATACTAGTAAATGGTAAAGTATGGCCATTTCTAAGAGTAGAACCGAGAAAATATCGCTTCAGAATATTGAATGGCTCAAATTCGAGATTTTATAATTTAATGATGTCATCAAATCAGACTATTTACCAAATAGGTAACGAAGGTGGCTTATTCGAAAATCCTGTTGCTCTAAAGCAACTTATACTCGCGCCTGCTGAAAGGGCAGACGTGATCATTGATTTTAGAAACTGTACAAATCAAAATATCATCCTGGCAAATGATGCAAATGCTCCCTTCCCAAATGGTGATTCTGTTGACCCAAATACAACAGGACAAATAATGCAATTTAGAGTAGACTTGCCTCTTTCTTGCCCTGACAAGAGCCAAATTCCATTCCAATTAAGTGAAATTGAGGTGCTTGAAGAATCAAAAGCAGTAGAACACAGGGATTTAACACTAATTGAAGATATGGACGAGTTTGGACGGATGCTGTTATTGTTAAATGGAATGATGTGGCATGAACCTATAACCGAGAAACCAAAACTCAATACAATCGAAGTCTGGAATTTAATCAATTTAACAATAGATACTCATCCAATACACCTACACCTGGTCCATTTCCAAATATTAGACAGGCAGCCTTTCGATGTTGCACATTATACGGCAACAGGAGAAATATTAACTACCGGACCAGCGATACCACCTGATTCCAATGAAAAAAGCTGGAAGGATACAGTTAGAGCAAATCCCGGTGAAATCACCCGCATTATTGCACGTTTTGGACCTTTCACAGGTGTATATCCTTGGCACTGCCATATTCTAGAGCACGAGGACCATGATATGATGAGACCCTTTGAAGTTGTAAGATAGGGCTATAATATTACCAAAGACAATATTACTATGTTATTCAAGTTATAAACCGATGTAAATATATTTTAGTCAGATTAAGATTTATGTTAAATACTTAGTCTGACTTTTATAATTCTTCTCCTTATTAAAAAAACACTAACATACATAGATTTATACATCCATATATGAAAGTGTCATTTTGTATCCCTTAATCCAAGTCACTATAAATAACATACACTATAACCTATAAAGAATATGAAATATCCCTTAATTCAAACCGTTTATTAACTTAAATAAAGTTCAAATCACTATTCCTCGTCATCAGGAAGCTCAGCATTATGGTATACGTCTTGTACGTCATCATCTTCGTCAAACATATCAAGCATCTTAGTGAACTTCTTAATTACCTCTTCGTCTGTAACTTCTACAGTCGTTTGAGGTATCCTAGTGACCTCAGCAGTAGCCATTTCTACGCCTGCATCCTCTAATTTCTGTCTTACTTCTGAGAAGTTTTCTGGAGCAATGTATATTTCATATGAGTCCTCTTCAACTGCAAAGTCATCCGCTCCACAGTCAAGTGCAAGCATCATAAGCTCTTCTTCCTCAACCTTGTCAGACTTTTCAACGATGATAAGTCCTTTTTCATCAAACATGAAGGATACACACCCTAGGGTGCCTAAGCCACCTCCATATTTATCAAATACATGTCTGACTCCTGCTGCTGTTCTGTTTCTATTTTCTGTAAGAGTCTTAACAATTACAGCGATACCACTTGGCCCATAACCCTCATAGGTCATTTCCTCATAAGTGATGCCCTGCATTTCCCCCGAGCCCTTCTTAATTGCTCTTGTTATGATATCTTTAGGCATATTGTTAGCCTTGGCCTTTGCTACCACGTCAGCCAGTTTTCTATTTGTATTAAGGTCTGCACCATCCTTTGCTGCTATAGCAATTTCCTTGCCCATCTTAGTAAATATCTTACCTCTTAGTGCATCCTGTTTGCCTTTTCTGTGCTTTATATTAGCCCATTTTGAGTGTCCAGACATATAAACCCTCCTATAAAATAAATAAGACATTATTCAATTACAATAAAAATATTCTAACACAAAGAAATTTTCTCTGCAAATTACTGTTTTTCTGTTGGAATAAACTTCGGAATAGGTACCCTTTTGTGTTCACTTCGGCTATTCATTGTATCAACTTTGTTTTTAACGTCTTCACTGCCTTCACCTGTAAGTATGTAATTATCTAAATCTTCATAGCTCATTCCCATTTCTTTTTCATCGGATTGATCTTCCCAAAGCCCAGCTGTTGGCGGCTTTGTTATAACTATCTCAGGTATTTCTAAATACTCTGCTAGTTCCCTAATTTCTTTCTTAACAAAACTCGCGATAGGCAACATATCTGAACCACCATCGCCATATTTAGTGAAATAACCAATAGTTATCTCACTTCTATTACCAGTGCCAGCCACAAGATAATTGTTTACGCCGGCATAATAGTATAATGTAATCATTCTAAGCCTTGACTTTATATTCGCAATAGCCAATTTAGGATCTGTTTCCTTTGCATCGACTAGATTTTTCATTGTATCAAAGGCATCATTTAATACCACTGTTTTCATCTCTATTCCTACTGCATCCGCTACAAGTTTTGCATGCTCTGCATCTATTGGATTGCTATAACAAGGCATTGTAACACAGAAACAATTATCGGGGAACGCTCTTTTTACTAAAGCTGCTACAACAGCAGAATCAATGCCCCCTGACATACCTAATACAATCCCCTTTGCCCCTGCACCATCTACCCTAGCTTTTATCCATTCAACTGCTTCATTGCATACTTTTTCTATATTTTTCAATTTAATTCCTCCTCCTGCGCAAAATACTAAATTTATGATATCATTACAGGTTTTATATGTAAACATTATTATACTTTCATTTGTAATATTTACTAGAATTAATATAACAATATTTGTAAAGATTAATACTGAGTATCTGAAAATTACAGGTGATTTAATGAAAAAAAGCAAATTTACCTCAAAACTGCTGCTGATAGGCTTTATAACTGGTCTGACAAACGGACTTTTTGGTTCTGGAGGTGGTACTGTTCTGGTGCCATGTCTCGTATTCTTAATTGGTGTCGAAGATCATAAAGCCCATGCAACTGCTATAGCAATAATACTTCCCCTATCCATATTAAGCTCCATCATTTATTACAATTCTAATGTTGTTAATATTGGTCTGACCGCGAACGTTGCAATCGGCTCAGTACTTGGCGGTATTGTAGGCTCTATGCTGCTTAATAAACTTCCTGTCAATATTCTCAGAAAGTTTTTTGGTGTGATAATGATTATTGCAGCAGTTAGGATGGTGGTATAATGCTTGTTTTACTAGTAGGATTTTTGGCTGGTATCATAGGTGGAATGGGTATTGGTGGTGGAACTATCCTCATACCCTCCCTTGTTTTCTTTTTAGGAACTGAGCAGCACACTGCGCAAAGTGTAAACCTGATATCCTTTATTCCAACTGCCGCGGTTGCGATATTAATACATCTTAAGCACAAAAGCATAGAAAAAAAATTGATTTTGAAGCTTATCATGCTTGGTGTAATAGGCGCAGTCATAGGTTCTTTAATTGCAGTCAACCTTAATGCACATATACTAAAGAAATTTTTTGCAGCGTTTTTACTATGTATGGGATTATATGAGATACTCTCAAAGAAAAATTTACAAAAAAAGCGAGGTTAAATTTATGAAGCTTAAAGATTATTTTACTACCTATATGCTAACACGAAACCTGAATGAATATAGAGAAAGGCAAAGAAAAGAAGTAGTCAATAATGAAAATGAATTTGATGAAAATTACTTTAGAGTGGATGACAAACCAAAAGACGGAAGAGGTAATTTTTGAATATTGGTATAAACCTTTGTATTACTATATGTGAATTATAGATATTTCAGCCATTTATAAAAAAGGTACTCCTTCGCACTTACTAGTTTATATTAAATTAATAAGTGCGAAAAAGACTATTATCTTAACTCTACCAATACGGGACTGTAAATTATTCTGTGGGTAAGTGAAAAGGTCGACTCCTTTCTGGCAAGA
>ENA-OFDP01000065-OFDP01000065.1-metagenomes-genome-assembly--contig:-NODE-65-length-49207-cov-10.410746_pt1 | contig 49207 bp, 48 predicted proteins | sample MGYA00153389_OFDP01 | MGnify analysis MGYA00153389
ATAAATAGATAGCCAGTATTCAGAATTCTGAATACTGGCTATCTATTTATTATATTATGTAATGGTTCTAAATACTGCCTTCTATATCTTTAATCCATAATACATATGGGAGCATATTTCTCCATCAAAATCTGCAATTCCAGGCAAGCAACCCCATTCTTCAAATCCGAATTTTTTGAGCAGCTTTATACTAGGAATATTCCACCCTAGCAATATTGCAACTAAATTCTTTAAGTTCAATTCTTTACCCTTTTCAATTGCAAATTCCATCAACTTTGTCCCGATTCCCTGTCTTTGGTAATCATTATGAATATAATAACTAATTTCAGAAATATATCTCATAGCTCTTCTTCCGGGACGATAACCAGTGAAATATAAATATCCTACCACTTTGTTACTAACTTCATATACATAAATTGGATACTCTATGGACTTACGATGCTCCTCAAACCATGCAGCCTTGTCCTTCACTAAGAATGTATCCATATCTGCAGTACTACGATGTGTTAAAATCGCTTGATTATATATTTCAACAACTGCTTCCAAATCTTTAAATTCAGCCAATCTTATACTCATATCTGTTCTCCCTTTTCGCGGTTTATCCCAAGAACCCCTCATGACATTCTTCAATCTTTTCTTTTATCTGCTTTACTATAGTTGGGTTGCCCGCAATCATGTTAATGCCCTTTTCATGCGTATAATGCAATACTTGACCTCCCGCTTCACGAACAATAAGTTCTCCTGCAGCCATATCCCAAAGCTTAATCTTCATCTCCCAGTAACCGTCTAAGCGACCGCAGGCCGCACAGCAAAGGTCATAGGCTGCGCTGCCGCTCCTTCTAATGCCCATTATGTCTGGTACAATATGCGCAAATAGGTCTATGTTGTTATTTTTTACATCCACTGCTTTGTCATAAGGGAAGCCCGTAGCCAGCAATGATCCTCTTAGATTATCTGTTGTAGAAACATTTATCTTTTCATCGTTAATATATGCCCCCATACCCTTTGCAGCCCAAAACATTTCATCAACAAAAGGTAAATGAACCACCCCTAATAAAGCCTCATTTCCCTGTCTGAGAGCTATTGATACAGCAAACACAGGGTATCCATGAAAGTAGTTATTGGTGCCATCCAAAGGATCAATTATCCACACATAATCATTTTCATTTATAGACTCGCCTGCTTCCTCAGATATGATGCTATGTAGGGGGTAGAACTCCTTAATTTTGCTAATAATCAATTTCTCGCAAAGCAAATCAACCTCTGTAACCATATCCACATCCGTTGACTTTGAATCATACTTTATTTTTTTATGCAGGTATTCTAGCTGCAAAGCACCAGCATCCACTGCCCATTGCTTTGCATTATCTAAAGCTTTTTGTATATCCACGTATTCAAGTCCTTTCAAGTGTATTACTCTCTTTTATCATATATTATATCAAATATAGTGTCTATTATCATTTGACCTATCTTATGGAATTTTATAAGGTCCCCCCGGGTAACCACGTCACCCTTTAGCTTCCCTTTGGTATTCACTACATATTTCAGATTTCCACTGTCAAAAGCAAGAACCTCCTGTTTGCTGCTGATAAAGGTGCCAATAGCACTATTGTTTATGGACCTAAATACTGCCCCTATATCATTGCTTTTCAAGCTTGCCTTAAGATCTCTCACATAGCTTTGACCTTTTTTATTCTTAGGTTTTATACCTGAAGAATCGATGATGAGCTTATCACCCTTTAAATTTCCTATATCAATATAGAAAATATCATTTTTAGATCTGTCGATGTATCTAGCTGTAAAAATATCGGCTCCCTTATTAAACCTATTAGATTCATCCCAGAAAGCAAATATAACAGTCCTATCAGGCTTCACAGATGCGGCTCCCAGCATTTTTGCCAGTTGCAATTGCGCAGCGATTCCACTTGCTTTCAAAGCATCATAGGTTCCTTTACCCATATTGTCGGTTACATTATTTAGGTTGCTGCCAATTAATATAATGTCATCTTTAAGCACAGGATCTTTTCCGGGAATAATGCCCATCACATTTCCACGAAGAACATTCTTGATAATTTCTATATCAAACTTAATAGAGATGTCGACATCTTTCTGGTTAAGCAATAATTCACCCTTGTCAGCGGCAATTAATATGGTAAAGAACTTCTCCATTCCCGTTACATATATTGTCCTGTTTCCACGGCCTTCTTCACTGCTCCAGTCTTCTATAAATATAACTCCCTTTGGTTTTATAAAATTCCGTACATCATTAATTACAGCGTTGAATTGTCTATATTCCATACCCCTAACATCTATTATAATTACCTTGTCATCATATTTGCCAGAAGCATTATACAACCATGAAAACTCCTTCAGCTTGCTAACCTTGATTTCTTCAAGCTTATAAGTGCCCTCCGCTTCAACAGGTTCTGCCAAAATATAATCCTGGCTATATATAAGCTTCTGAATTTCTTTGTTTGTTACAGCATAGCTTACATCAGTCTTTGCTATCTCGGGTATTTCCTCTACAATCATCTCATGAATATATTTATTATCAAAAGGCTGTATTCCGTACTCCTCCATCTTTTCAGCGATATAATTCATTGCAATTACATTTCTGCCTACCTTGTATTCCCTATATTTAAATGGGCTGCTGCCAATATCATTTACAGCTGCAAAAGCCTCTACACTGTTGAAGTTATTATTACTTCGAGGCTGCGGAAAAAATGCTATAAGCAATATTGCAAATACAATTAAAAGCTTACAATAGATGCCTTTTCTATAGGCATTAAAATTCTTAAGCTCATATATCAGTCTTAAGGGAGATAAATAACCAGGTACTCTTTTGATAAAGCTTATTACCCTAGAGTCTCTCTTATCCAACTCCGTTCTTATGCCTTCACCTAATAAGTTAAATCCAATTATGCTAGTTGCAAAGGCAGCAGCAGGGTAGAATATAAGCCATGTCTTAAAGGTGCTAAATAAATAGTGTGAAAACACCAACAGAGATGCCCAATCAAACTCATAAGGAACATTTAGATTCCCTGATTCCTCATTTACATAACCGCTGCTAAGAACTAGTCCCAACACACCAACCTGAGATAACAGTAGTAAAACAACTGCTGCTTCCAAAAAGAATAGAACTACTAAGGTTGGAATTATATGCGGAATTACATTTTGGAGTACAATATCAAGCTTAGTTTTGCCAATGGCTATTTCACCTTCAATGAAGTCTTCGCTCAGTACATCTTCTATTGCTTTTGTTAAAAGCTTTGCCAGTTTACTCCATCCAAACACCGTCATAAGAAAGGTGGCAGCCGCCATTGGATTAGAAAATAAATCCGTAAATAAGCTGATGCTGCTTAAAATAAGTATTAGCATTGCCATAGGAAATGCGCTGAAGATTTTATTGAACACATTTATAATCCAGGTTGAGAATTTATTTTTATATGCCGCTGCCATTGCCAGGGGCAGCGAAATAAGCAGCCTTCCGAAGGCTACACTTAAAGCCATTGCTAAAGTAGCCCTGCAGCCGTATATGATTAAGCTACGCAGGTCCCTGCCCTTTTCATCGGTCCCCCATACATAATCCTCTCCAGGAGGTACCGGTGGCACCAGAAACTTGCCGCTGTCTTTTTCATATTGCAGAGTCTCTTTTGCATAAGGATCAGAGGCTGCAAAGCGTTCAGGGTATAAGCTTACCATCACAAGAAGCAGCACAATGCACAATCCAATAATCAATGGAAAATTTACTTTTTTTAATATGTTAAATTTCCTCATACTTACCTCTCAATCTGCATACAAACCAAAGGTTATATCTTAGGTTTGCAACAAGCTTTGATAATCCCTAGTATGCCTTTTTATCTATATAAGTCAGCACCAATTTAATGATTTCCTCAAGCCGCTTGCTATCGACATCCTCCATGGTATCATTGGGACTATGATAGCCATGCATATCGTCCATATTAATCAGCAATACAGAGGGTACACCCTTCATAGCAAAATTAGTATGATCACTAGCAGTAATATTGCTTGTATTCGCATCTATTCCGAGGCTCTTCGCTAGGTCAAGAAATTCAAATTTAAGGTCCGGTACAAAGCCATCACCGTTGGCAACAGATAAAGGCATCTTGTAGGAGGAACCTACCATATCCAGATTTATCATGACTGCCTTTTTAAGTGGAAACACAGGATTTTCAGCGTAGAATTCAGAACCTAGAAGGTGGTACTCTTCACCATTGAAAGCGATGAAAATGATAGACTTATTGGGCTTAACCGTATTTTGAGATATAATACGGGCTATTTCCATCATAGCGGCTGTGCCTGAGGCATTATCTAAGGCTCCCGGATTGTATGTTCCGTTGAAATTGTCACCTACATGGTCCATATGAGCTCCTATTATGATGAACTCATCTTTAAGTTTTTCATCATTTCCCTGTATGAAACCCACAACATTAGAGGTCTTATGCTTCTCATCAATGCTATAGCTGCACTCAAGCCTTATGTTCAAATTTTCTTGTGCAGCTGCAGTAAGCTCCTTGAAGGTCAGTGTATCAACCCCAATTACAGGCTTATAACTCTTGCCCCAGCCTTTACTGTACATAGGCACCACTTTTAGATCCCTAGAGCGGCTGGTTTCACCCTTAACATCCATCTCTACTATAATCGCAGATGCCTTGGTAGGGTATGCTGCTCTCATTAGCTCCATAGATTGGCTTCTACCTTGAGCCTTAAGTGAAAACAATAAGACCGAATCGTTCTCAAAGCTATTAGACTTAATGTCTGCAAAGCTCTCCATAACCTTCATGGGTGCATTCAGCCTTATATCTTCGGGATTATCTGACAGCACTCTATAAACAAAGTTATTGGGATACTCATAACTCTTTAATATCTTCCCATCTTTATCAACCAACTCAAGCTTTGGGGCTTTTTCTAAAAGAGTAACAGCTTGACTATAGGGCTGAATATAATTGGTTAAACTGCTTGGACTTTCTAAACCTATCTTTTTGAAATAATCTGCAATATATTGAACTGCCTTTTCATTCTCTGCCGTCCCAGTTTTTCGTCCTTTATATTTATCAGAAGCAAATTCTGCTATGATATTCATAGCATTTTGTGGATTAAGCATATCAATTTCTATATTTGCATAGCTTTTTATCTGTTGCTCCTGACTTTGTATATAGTCTTCAATTTGTTTAGCTGCCTCTACATCTCTAGTAGAACAAGAGGTCAACATAGCAGTAAGCATTATGATGGTCATCAATAATGCTATTTTGCTTTTAAGTTTCATCATTATATATATCCCCCCACATTGTATAGTTGCGTGTAATTCTATACGAGCTGGCACAGAGACCAGCCCCTACATAAAACACAAACCTACCACCGTAACAATAAGTTAAATTTTGGGCTTTTTTACAGTATCAGCATATCACATATTTTTGAAATAATTGTGAACTTTCTGAAAAATCAAAAACAAATAAAGAGTATTCAGCTAGCCAGCCAAATACTCCTTGTTTGAATTAGTTTTTATCTCTTTCCAATATCTTTTTTAGGAATTGACCTGTATATGATTCTGCGACCTCTGCGATATGTTCTGGTGTTCCTTCGGCAATTATTGTGCCGCCTCGGTCTCCACCTTCAGGTCCTAAATCAATTAAATGGTCCGCTCTCTTTATTACATCTAAATTGTGTTCAATAACAACAATGGTATTGCCGGTCTCCACAAGTCTATCCAGTATATGCATCAGCTTGTGAATATCCGCAGTATGCAAGCCCGTAGTAGGTTCATCCAGTATATACAAGGTCTTGCCTGTACTTCTCTTGGACAATTCAAAGGCAAGCTTAATTCTTTGTGCCTCACCACCAGAAAGCTGTGTAGATGGTTGGCCAAGTTTGATATATCCCAAACCTACATCGTATAGCGTCTGCATCTTTCTTTGAATTCTAGGAATGTTCTCAAAGAATACCAATGCATCTTCTACGGTCATATCTAATACCTCAGATATGTTCTTGCCCTTGTACTTTACTTCCAAGGTCTCTCTGTTGTAACGCTTGCTCTTACAAACCTCGCAAGGCACATACACATCAGGAAGGAACTGCATCTCAATTTTAATGATACCGTCGCCCTTACAAGCTTCACATCTGCCGCCTTTTACGTTGAAGCTGAATCGGCCGTTCTTGTAGCCCCTCATTTTAGCCTCTGCAGTGGTGGCATAAACCTCTCTAATTATATCAAACACCCCGGTATAGGTAGCAGGATTGGATCTTGGCGTCCTTCCTATTGCTGATTGGTCAATGTCAATAATCTTATCTAAATGCTCTAAGCCTGTTACACTATCATGAGCTCCGGGACGAAGTCTTGTTCGATACAGACTAGAAGCCACGGCTTTATATAATATCTCATTTACAAGAGTACTTTTTCCAGAACCTGATACGCCCGTTACGCAGGTGAAAACTCCTAGAGGGAAGCTTACATCTATATTCTTAAGGTTGTTTTCCGTAGCACCCTTTATTTGAATGTAATTGCCATTAGATTTTCGTCTTTCTTCAGGCACTTCTATTCTTTTCTTCCCACTTAAGTACTGCCCTGTTATAGATGCTTCGGAGTTCAAGATATCCTCCAAAGTACCTTCAGCTACAATCTCTCCCCCATGGACCCCAGCTCCGGGACCCATATCAATGATATGATCTGCCGCATGCATGGTGTCCTCATCGTGTTCAACTACCAACAGAGTATTACCTAAGTTGGTTAAGTTACGCAAGGTTTTCAAGAGCTTATCATTGTCCCTTTGGTGCAGTCCTATGCTAGGTTCATCAAGTATATATAGAACCCCCATTAAACTGGAGCCTATCTGCGTAGCTAGTCTTATTCTTTGAGCCTCGCCTCCAGACAATGTTCCTGCTGATCTAGACAATGTCAGATACTCTAAGCCTACATTTAATAAAAATTCCAATCGTTCCTTTATTTCCTTAAGCACTAGCTTAGAGATAAGTTTTTGCTTTTCTGTAAGCTGCAATGCACCAAAAAAGTCTCCCATCTTATATATGGACATATCACAGATCTGTGCTATAGATAACCCACCAATTTTAACTGATAAGCTCTCTTTCTTAAGTCTTTGTCCCTTACACTCAGGACATGTCCTTGTTGCCATGTATTTTTCTAATTCGCTTCTCATATAATCTGACTTTGTTTCTCTATAGCGACGCTCAAGGTTTCTCACAACACCTTCAACAGCTACCATGATTTCACCTTTTCCAAAGTCTCTATTGTAGTTAACCTTAATCTTTTCCCCTTTGTTGCCGTAAAGCAGCATATCAGTAATATTAGGAGGAAGCTGATTTATTGGAACATCCAAGCTAAAATCATAACGTTTAGCTGCAGCAGCAAGTATATTATAATACCAGCTTTCTTCATCGAGGTTTTTCCATGGTTCAATAGCACCCTCTGAAATAGACTTTGTCCAATCCGGAATAATCAAATCAGGGTCCATTTCGCTTAAGCCGCCTAAACCGTCACAGGTTGGACACTTGCCGAAGGGACTGTTGAAAGAGAACATTCTAGGAGCTAGATCTTCAATGCTGATGCCACATTCTGCACAAGCAAAGTTCTGGCTGAACATTATTTCCCTGTCTCCAATTACTTCAACAATAGCAATACCTCCGGTAAGCTTCATAACAGTCTCTAAGGAATCTGTCAGCCTCTTTTCCATACCTGCCTTTACTACCAGTCTATCAACTATTATTTCTATGCTGTGCTTTTTATTTTTCTCTAGTTTAATTTCATCGTTTACGTCCATGACGTTGCCGTCAACTCGGACTCTTACATATCCACCCTTTTTGATGTCTTCAAATACCTTTTGGTGCTCGCCCTTTTTACCTCTAATAACCGGTGCAAGAAGCTGCAGCTTGGCACCTTCAGGCAAGCCTTTAATTGTATCAGCCATCTGATCAATGGTCTGTGCTGAAATTTCCTTCCCACACTTGTGACAGTGAGGTGTTCCTATCCTTGCATATAGAAGTCTCAAATAATCATATATTTCTGTAACAGTTCCCACGGTGGAACGGGGATTTCTGCTAGTGGTTTTTTGGTCAATAGAAATTGCAGGAGAAAGACCTTCAATATAATCAACATCCGGCTTTTCCATCTGCCCTAAAAATTGTCTAGCATAGGCAGACAAGGATTCAACATATCTTCTCTGCCCCTCGGCATAAATGGTATCGAAGGCAAGAGAAGACTTACCAGAGCCACTTAAACCTGTTATAACAACAAATTTATCTCTTGGTATTTCCACATCAATATTTTTTAAATTGTGCTCTCTGGCTCCCTTAATAATAATTTTATCTTTTATCATCTTTTCCTCCAACCTACTTCAGCTTTTGTCTTAATTCAACTATTTTATCTCTTAATTCAGCTGCTCTTTCATACTGCATACTTTTTGCGCAGTCCTTCATTTCATCTTCCATTGCTTTAATAACCTTTAGAATATCTTCAGCTCGCATTTTGCTTGCATTTGCTCCCCCATATTTAGTGGATTCCTCTGCCGCAGTAGTAGCTTCTAATATTGCTCTAACAGATTTAATAATACTCTTTGGCTCTATGCCATGGGTTTCATTGTGCTCTACTTGTATCTTTCTTCTTCTATTTGTTTCATTGATTGCCTTGCGCATTGAATCTGTTATTTTATCCGCATACATTATTACAGTACCTTCAACGTTTCTTGCCGCCCTGCCAATGGTCTGTATCAGGGAGGTTTCTGACCTCAGAAACCCTTCTTTGTCCGCATCTAGTATTGCAACTAAGGCAACCTCAGGCAAGTCCAAGCCTTCTCTCAAAAGGTTTATGCCTACCAGCACATCAACCTCACCAAGCCTTAAGCTTCTAATAATCTTTGTTCTCTCCAAAGTTTCTACATCTGAATGCAGGTATGTTACCTTGATTCCAACATCTTTCATGTATTCCGTCAAATCTTCTGCCATTTTCTTTGTAAGTGTTGTAACCAGCACCCTTTGCTGCTTTTTAACTCTTTCATTTACTTCACCAATTAAACTATCTATCTGACCTTTTACTGGCTTTATCTGTATTTCCGGATCAATTAGCCCTGTAGGTCTTATGATCTGCTCTACCACCTGCGCACTTCTTTGCAGCTCATATTGAGCAGGTGTTGCACTTACGCATATCACTTGATTTATACGTTCTTCAAATTCTTCAAAGTTCATAGGTCTGTTATCATAAGCTGAGGGCAGTCTAAATCCATATTCTATTAAGGATTCCTTTCTTGCCCTGTCGCCGAAATACATTCCTCTTACTTGGGGTATTGAAACGTGGGATTCATCTATTACCAACAGGTAATCATCAGGAAAGAAGTCGAATAGTGTATATGGTGAGCTGCCTGGCGCTCTGCCGCTTATATGCCTGGAATAGTTCTCAATTCCAGAGCAATAGCCTACTTCTCTCATCATTTCTATATCATAGTTGGTTCTCTGCTGAATCCTTTGAGCCTCTATAAGCTTATCCTGCTCTTTAAATTCCTTAACTCTTTCCTCCAGCTCCGCCTCAATATTCTTTATAGCTACTTCCAGCTTTTCAGGGGTAGTGGCATAGTGGGAAGCGGGATATATGAATGCATGCTGCATCTCCCCAATAATTGTACCTGTTAGGGACTCTATTTCAAGTATTCTTTCAACTTCATCGCCAAAAAACTCTATCCGAATTGCCTTGCTTGAGGAAGAAGCCGGGAAAATATCAATTACATCTCCTCTTACTCTGAAGGTTCCTCTGACAAAGTTTATATCATTTCTATCATATTGCATATCAACGAGTTTTCTTATAACTTCCTCCCTTTCCTTTTGCATATTTTTGCGAAGGGAAAGGGTCAGGGTCCTATAATCCTCAGGATCACCCAGACCATATATGCAGGACACGCTGGCTACTATAATAACGTCTCTTCTTTCAAGAACAGCCGATGTAGCAGAGTGTCGGAGTTTATCTATCTCATCATTTATGGAAGCATCTTTCTCGATATAAGTGTCAGAACGAGCTACATAGGCTTCCGGCTGAAAATAATCGTAATAACTTACAAAATACTCCACGCAATTGTTAGGGAAAAATTCCTTGAACTCACTGCAAAGCTGAGCTGCCAAGGTTTTGTTATGTGCCAGCACAAGAGTTGGCCTTTGAACCTTTTCAATTACGTTTGCAATAGTAAAGGTTTTACCCGAGCCCGTAACCCCTAGTAGGGTCTGCAGTCTGTCACCCTTATCGATGCCCTGAGCTAGGGCCGCAATAGCCGCTGGCTGGTCCCCTGTAGGTTTATAATCTGATACTATCTTAAACTGCTCCATATTCATTCTCCTTGTGGTTTACATAATATATTATAACCTACTTAAGAATTCCAGTAAACATAATATATATAAGAACACTTGTTCGTAATAATTGTAATATTATTGCATCTTACTGTCAACAAAAATATTGTGGATTTCTCGGGATGCTGTGGGCAGCATCCCCTACAGTCCGTCGTAGTGGTCGCTGCCCACAGCGACCATTAAACCAACAAATAAAGGATAACAGGCATTAATGCCTGTTATCCAAATAATACATTATTTTATTTTTCCTTATACATTAACCAAGCTAGCTTAAAAATCATACTGTCTTCAAACTTTCTAAGGTCAAAGCCTGTCAGCTTGTAAATTTTATCGATTCTATAAAGCAGAGTATTTCGATGTATGTACAACCTCGCAGATGTATCCGTTAAGTTTAAATTATTTTTAAACATTTCCTCTATTGTTAACTCTACCTCATTGCTTAAGAACTCTGTGAACTTACTGCTGAAAATTTTATTTATTATTTTATCCTTAAGACCTTGATCTATAGATGTAATAAGCTTATAAATCAGCATGCTTTGGGAATCCAGCAGTTTTTCATTTATACCATAGCTTTGCTTTAGCAAAATTGCTTCTATGCAGCTATCATATATATCTGCCAAATGTTGCGGCTGTTCAAGCCTATCACCTATGGTTATAACTGTTTCAATAAATAATTCTGTTAGAATATTTTTTTGAAGGTCGCTGCAGGATTCATGTACGTTTTGCTCCTGTACCAGGACAACTAAATTGCCTTGGTACTTTGCAATATGCTTTGAATCAACGCTATTCTTTATTATTTCAATTAGTTCTTTTTCAATACCACTAAAATCTAAACCGCTAATAACAATTAAGTTAATCCCTGACCCTTTGTTTATCAATTGGTTTACTACTGCAATATCTGAATGGTTGTAGCAACCTGAAAGTAGTCTGTTTATGCTATCACCCAAACAATCTATTGTATATAATTTATCCTTGATATACAATGCAGCCAGCATTAATAAATTCCCACTTATATTTGCACTGCTCTCTGTATAAAATGTCACCCTGCCAACTGAAGCTTCTATACTATATGCACTGTAGCCCTGCAGCTCCTGCTCTTCAAATGCAGCATCCGCTTCTGCGGGATAAAAGTACAATTTTGCATCAGTTAATAATGCTATTTTACAATTTAATATTCTATGCAATTCAGATAGTATTTCATTTATTTGCAGCATCGTTTACCTCATGGATTGTTATTCTATAACTATCTTATAGCTTTTTCTGTTTCCATGTCAAATAAATGTATCTTGTCTCTATGGAATTGAAGTTCAACTGTATCTCCTGCTCTCATACGAGAATGGGAGTCTACTCTAGCTGTTATCTGCTGTCCTGCAATTGCAAAATACAAGTAGGTTTCTGAACCCATTAGTTCTGCCACTTCAATATTTCCCTTGATTATAGAAAAATCACTAGTAAGAGGATCTACTTCTGCATCATGCAGATTTTCTGGTCTGATGCCTAAATGTACTTCCTTGCCCACATAGCCTCTGTCACGTAAAATTGCCTGTCTTTCAGCAGTAATAGTTATGACGCTTCCATCTCCAAGCTTTAATGAAACTTCACTTCCATTTTCAATGACTTGCACTTTTAAAATATTCATTTGAGGGCTTCCTATAAAGCATGCAACAAATAGATTGTTTGGCTTATCATAAGCGTTTTGTGGAGAATCAATCTGCTGAATCTCTCCGTCCTTCATAATTACAATTCTTGTACCCATTGTCATTGCTTCCGTTTGGTCATGAGTAACATATATAAAGGTGGTTTCTAAGCGTTTATGAAGCTTTGATATTTCAGTTCTCATTTGAACTCTTAGCTTAGCATCCAAATTTGATAATGGCTCATCCATCAAGAAAACCTTTGGTTCTCTAACTATAGCTCTTCCCAAAGCAACTCTCTGCCTTTGGCCTCCAGATAATGCCTTTGGCCTTCTATCCAATAAAGACTCTATTTCCAATATTTTTGCTGCATTTTTAACTCTCTCGTCTATTTCTGCCTTTGGAACTTTCTTAAGCTTCAATCCAAATGCCATATTTTCATAAACAGTCATATGCGGATATAAGGCATAGTTTTGGAAAACCATGGCTATATCTCTATCCTTTGGAGGAACATCATTCACCAGCTTGTCGCCTATGAAAAGTTCACCATCAGTGATTTCCTCTAAACCTGCTATCATTCTCAGAGTTGTAGTTTTACCACAGCCCGAAGGCCCTACTAAAACTATAAATTCTTTATCCTCTATTTCCATGCTGAATTCCTTAACCGCTACAACATTACCGGGATAAATCTTTCTAATACCCTTTAGCGTTACCTCTGACATTTTCATCCACCCTTTCAAATAAAATATCTATAATAATTATATTTTATTTAAATAACTTAAACTATTATGAAATTCCATGATAATTATTTAGTTAATTTGTGATAATAAACAATGAGCAATAATTTTTTATAACTTTGGGTTGTAAAATTGGGAATAATAGCATACAATTATAAATATACATTTCGTTGTATAAACAACCATTCGTGAAAGGAGCGAATTAAATGGGTGATAGGTTTGATCACAATAGTATCATAAAAAATCCAAGTGTTCAGGATTTTAATACTGAGACCAAGATGTTAATGCACATGGAATCTGTACATCAAAGAAAAAAAGCCGCCTTTGACGAGCTTTTAAGATATACTTATACCAATTTGAAGGATTCCGATGGGGATAATTCTAATAATAAGACACTATAAAAAAAACGCCCTTGGGCGTTTTTTCATGTTTATATGTTTATTATTTTGATATATCAATATTCTTTTTCAACAGCTTGTTGTATAATTTTACAGCTAGTGATGCACCATTATCAATTTCAAAGTACACTCCAGCATTTCTGGGCACAATTAAAACACCTAAGCTTTTAATTCCTTCTCTATAATTCTGCCATTCAAGGGTCTTCATGCTTCCGTTAGGCTTCCTAACCTCCAGCCAGATATACGTTGGATAAGCTGCCAAGAATTCCGTCAATTGGCTTTCCGAATGCATAGCATTGCTATTTATGCTTATTATTCTATCCCCCGGTTCTAAAAGCATTGCCCTTCCCGGAGAATTTTCTCTTGCATAAAGTACACAGATTCCATCCCCAGAGCCGTCAAACAACGGTTTACCCTCTTCCTCTTCCCTCTTGCCCCAGATTATCAAGACTTCATGAGCAATAGGTGCAAACAGTGCAGCTATAAATGCAAATATCTGCAGCCTCGCTGCAATAATTGACAGCATTATTAATATGACACTGTATGCAGCCAATCTATAAGCTGATTTCCTGCAACGCTGTTCCGGCGGTTGTATAAGGGCTATATCTCCATAGCCTAACACCACAGGTACGAAGAACATGACATAGGAAAATGCCTGCTGCTGCGCAAGTAATGGCCACCATCCAGGCATTGTCTCTCCTGCTAAACTGCTGATTCCTAATCCTATTGGAAATGCCAAGGCTGTTAATATTAAAGGGATCGGCCACATCCTATTCATGATGTAACCTCCCACTATCTTACCGCCGCTTTTTTTAACAAATATAGGCATAGAAAAGGAATGCCCATCTATCCAAATGAGTAAGCTCTCGATTAAGTGAAGTATTCCCACTAAAGCCATAAGTCCCGGTACATTTACATTAGGAAAACCAAAGATCAGACTTATAAGCGCAACCAACCCGCCAGCATAGGAAAAACATAGATATCTAACATTAATCATAGCCAGCAGGATAGCAATTATCCAAATATAAGTTATTCCCGATGCTAATAATCCTTGGCTGTAAGGAGTATAGGTTTCTATTGTAATCCCCAGCAATACTACCAATAAGCTGCCGAACAAACCACCGATAAACCCATTAAATAAAGAGCTGGTCATCTTATCTTTTATAGACAGTCTGGTTCCTAGCATTGCATATTCAACATTGGAGCCTTTCTTATATAGAAAGAAAACTACAAATATTAAAATCCAAAATATCTCATTTACTAAAACTCCACTGATTTCACTAAGAATCAGACCTGCTATCTTAAGTATAAAATGCATTTTAGCACCCCGTTACTTTATTTGTTTCATGATCTCTTCCATAGCCCTTTCTAATTGAAGGTCTTTTACATCTTCCTGTCTTTGTCCTTCTTTAACTTCCATAGGCTTTACTTCAATATTCGGTTCTATTCCAATCTTATTTATACTTATACCATTTGGTGTATAATATTTCTGTGTAGTAAGCTTGAAGCCCGAACCATCCTTTAGGCTTTCTACTGATTGTACTAAGCCCTTACCAAAGGTTTTTTCACCAATCAACAGCCCTGCTTTTCTATCCTTAACTGCACCTGATAAGATCTCTGATGCACTGGCACTGCCTCCGTCTACCAATATTACCAAAGGCACTTCCAGACCTCCTGCCTTTGAATTATATACCTGACGATTCTTTTTTATATCTTCTGTATAAACTACCATACCTTCACCAAGAATTTCATCTGCGATTTCCAAGCATGAGCTTACATATCCTCCTGGATTCTGTCTTAAATCCAGTATTAATCCCTTTATTTTTTTAGCCTTTAAGGATGTTAATTCCTTCTTAAAATCCTTATCTGCATCCGAATCAAAACTGCTAATCCTTATGTATCCAATATCATTGGCTTTGACTTCGCTTTTTACAGCCCTTTGATTGATCATTTCTCTTGTTATTTCAAATGACATTGGCTGCGGAATCTTTTCACGAGATATTGTTAGTATCACCTTAGTACCAGGCTTACCTTTTATCAACTCTACTGCTTTATCAAGTTCCATACCTATAAGGTCTTTATCATCTACTTTTATTATTTTATCGTTGGTCTTTATTCCAGCCTTCTCTCCAGGTGTATCCTCAACAGGGGCTACTACAGTTATATAGCCCTCTTCACTTTTTGTTACTATAACCCCTATACCGCCAAAGTTGCCGCTAGTAGATTCATTCATGCTTTTAAATTCGCTGGCTGTCATATATATAGAATAAGGGTCCCCCAAAGCTTCAAAAACCCCTTTCATGGCGCCATCCATCAGGGAATCGTCCTTAGCGCCTTCCACATAGTTCTCTTTTATGTATTCCTTCAGTCCCAGCAGTTTTTGCACATCCTTCAAGTTGTCATAATCTGCCCTGGAAACTACCACCCGTTCTCCCATTACAACTTCAAATGTATTGGTAATCATAAAAGTCAATATTGATGTGACTAATACCAACACGAGCCCAATCATTGCCGCTTTCTTTTTGCTAATCATTATAACACCTCTATCTAAAATTTAATATTAAAGCTACTGATGTGATTTTTAGTCTCATATAAGTTTTTACAAACATCATAAATTGAGTCTAAGTAGTACACAACATATCTATTTTGATATATATTTGTGCCCCATGATTATTATTACTTTATCTAAATGTTTTGTTCAAAACTTACTTAATTTTCTTTGTTGCATTTTTTGCAATACCCATAGATCTCAAATTTGTGATTTACGGGTACAAAGCCCAATTCATCCAAATCACTTACTTTTAGCTCGCCGTAAGGACACATATAAATACTTTTCATATCTCCGCATTTTAAACATATGACATGGTGATGATGTTCATGGTGTGCCAGTTCAAAGTGACTTATCTTACTGCTGATATTTAGTTTATTTATAACTCCAATTTTACATAAAAGCTCCAGATTTCTATACACCGTAGAAAAGTTTATATTGGGGTTTTGAGTTTTGACTTTTTCGAACACCTCTTGAGCCGTGTAATGGGCAGGGCACTCCTCAAAAACCTCAATAATAATCCGCCGTTGGCCTGTAAGCTTATAGCCTTGATCCTTCAGAGTGATTTCTATATTGTTTATCTTATTCATAATATCACATCCAAATAATTATTAAGCTGTGCGTCTTAGGATAACCTTCTTGGTTCCTATAACCAATAGTAGAATTACTACACTTAATACTACTATTGCTCCCCCTGGAGCAAGATTGAAATAATATGAGGTCGTAAGTCCCAGAACAACTGCTGAAAACGCAAATATCATTGAATTAAGCATTGTGCTTTTGAAGCTCTTTGATATCTGCATGCTTGTTGCTACCGGCACCACCAACATTGAAGAAATCATTAGTATTCCCACCACTCTCATAGCCACAACGATGGTAAGAGCCGTTAAAACTGAGAAAAATATATTTAAAGTCTCTGTGGGCACGCCAGCAAGGGCTGCTCCTTCTTCATCGAATGCTATGTATAAAAGCTCTTTATATAGTAGAAAAACGCTAATAATAATAAAAATACTTGTAATGCCTATGATACCGATATCCCTGCTCGTAACTGCTATGATACTACCAAACAAAAAGCTCATCAGATCAGCATTGAAAGAATCTGCTAAGCTTATCATAAGCACTGCTAAACCTATACTTGCGGACATCACGATTGATATAGACAGTTCTGCATATTGCGAAAAGTTCTTTCTTAGCTTTTCAACACCTATTGCAGCCGCAACAGAAAAAATCATTGCTCCCCATATTGGATAAAAGTTTCCCAGCATGCCTGCAGCAATACCTGCCAAGGATGCATGAGACAGTGTATCTCCTATCATGGATAGTCTTCTCAAAACAACAAATGTACCAATGATAGGACAAATTATTGAAATTAATATGCCCGCCACAAAAGCTCGTTGCATAAAATCATACTGCAGCATTTCCACTTCTTACTTCCTCCCATCCCATCCTTAGTGATTATGCCTAAGGGGTGCTACCTCATGGCCGTATAGCTCATTTAAACCAGCCATATCAATTCCACAATCGTGTTCATGAGCCTTCCCCCTTGAGAGACATATAACCCTGCTGATATTTTTGCTTACCGCACCAATATCATGTGTTACCATAACAATCGTAATATTTTTATTCTTGTTCAGTTCCTCCATTAGTGCATAAAAGTCCTTTTCAGAGCTTGCATCTATTCCCGATGTCGGTTCATCCATAAATAAAATCTCAGGTGAACTGACCAAAGCCTTTGCTATAAATACTCTTTGCTGCTGTCCTCCTGACAATTTGCCTACCATTCTATCCTTGAAGTCCAACATCCCTACCAGGTCTAGGGACTCATGGACCTTTTCGATGTGCTTCTTATTAATCCGTCCCATCAAACCTACCTTAGAATATAAATTCGATTTTACAACCTCTTCTACAGTAGCCGGAAATCCCTGATTGAAGGAAGTTGCATTTTGCGGCACATAGCCAATTCGTCCCCATTCCTTAAATTTACTGATTTCCTTTCCAAACAGTATTACACTGCCCTGCCTTGGCTTCATTAAGCCTGTACAGATTTTCATCAATGTGCTTTTGCCAGAGCCATTAGGCCCAACAATAGCCATAAAATCTCCTGAATAGATTTTTAAGGAAGCATCATCTAGAATACTTCTTCCCTCATAACCAAAGTTTATATTCTTCGCTTCTATAATCAAATTACCCATTATTACTCAACGCCTTCTTAAGATTTTCTAAGTTTTCATACATAATTGTAATATAAGTTCTTCCCTGCTTCATCTGGTCCTCAGTGATTCCCTGACCATCATTTAACACCAAAGTCTCTGCGCCAACCTCATTGGCTAGGGTTTCTGACAGCTTCGGACTTACAAGACTTTCAAAGAAGATATATTTAATGTCGTTTTCCCTGCATATTTGCACTAATTCTGCCAGCTTTGCAGGGCTAGGTTCTGCTTGAGGTGTTACCCCTCTTATAGGAAGTTGAGTCAAACCGTAATCTTTCGCAAGATATTCGAAGGCTGAATGGGAAACGATAAATACCTTGGTCTTAAATCCTGCTATAGCCTGTCTATAATCACTATCCAGCTTATCCAGGTCTTCTGTCAGCTTATTAAAATTAGATTTGTAATAAGCCTGATTTGCTGCATCAATCTCGATCAATGCATTTAGAACATTTTGCGCCTGCTGTTTGTACTTAGCTGGACTGACCCAAACATGGGGATCATATATTAGTTCTTCGCCTTCATGATCCTCTTCCTCATTTTTTTCATCGAAAGGAAGCAGTTCTAAACCAGTACTTGTGTTTACAGTTTTTACTCCTGCCTTTTGCAAGGAAGGCAGAAAGTCTTCCAGCCATGCCTCCATGCCTGCACCGTTGTAAACTAGCATATCCGACTCTTGCAGCCCTGCTAAGGTTTTAGGCTTAGGCTCCCAATCATGAGGCTCCACTCCTGCAGGTACCAAGCTTATAACTTGAGCTTTATCGCCAGCTATCGTAGCTGCTAAAAACTGCATAGGATAAAAGCTTGTATATATTGTTAGGCCGCTTTGCTGTGCCGGCTCCTCGCTGCCATTGCTGCATGCTGCAAGCCCCATTATTAGTACGACAACCACTATTATTGATATTAATTTTTTCATTTGCTTCTCCTCCATTTGCAAACCATTTGCATTTATATTGTATAATATTGACGCTTTATGTGTCAAATATACATAAAAAAAATCACCTAGTGAAAAACATCTTAGAATGTTATCCACTAGGTGATTTTGCTATTTACCCAAATAATTCATTGGATTTGTGTGCTGCCCGTTTACTCTAACTTCAAAGTGTAGATGAGGACCTGTAGAAAGCCCTGTACTGCCTATCTTTGAAATATTCTGTCCTCGTTTTACCTTATCACCAACACTTACAAGCAATTTAGAGTTATGTGCATACAATGTAGATATCTGACCTCCATGGTCGATAATTACCGTGTAGCCATAACCCCCATAGTATCCTGAGAAAATTACCGTTCCATCATTTCCAGCTAATACTGCCGAGCCTGTAGTGGCGCCAACGTCAATGCCTGTATGGAGCTTCTTCGTCTTTAAAATAGGATGTATTCTATAACCATAAGGCGATGTAATTCTTGTACTGGAAGGGACTGGCCATCCAATCTTTCCACCAGCATATTTATCCTTGGATTGAGCTGCGATAATTTTTCTTTCAAATTCCTTTGATTCCTCAAGTAATTTATCTTCTTGTTTATTAAGTTCTTTTAAATCTTTTACTAATTCATTTAATACCTTTGTCCTATCTTCTTTTGCGGACGCTACCTCGTCCTTCTTATTACCTATTTGCTGCTTTAACTTTTCCTTTTCATCTAACTCACTCTGAAGCTGTGCCTTTTGCTGAGCTATATTATCCCTATGTGCCTTCATGTTTTTTAATAAAGTCACATCGTAATTCATTATTTTCTTTAAATAATCCATTCTTGAAATAAAATCACTGAAACTAGTTGAATCTAATATAACAGACAAATATCCAACTGAACCTGTCTCATACATTACCCTAACTCGCTTCATCAATGTATCCTTTTGTCCAACTGCATCTTGCGAAGCTCTTTCCAAATCTCTCTTGGTAATAACAATTTTAGATTCCAGTCCGCCCAACTGCTCTTCGACAGTATCCAGCTCCTGCTCCGCTTTATGCAGCTTATTATCCAACTCTTCTACCTGCTTTGATACTGTTTTTTTTGCAGTCTGAGTTTTATTGATAGCACTTTGTGTTTGCTTTAATTGCTTCTCCGTTTCCTCCAGTTTTTTCTTCCAAGCATCTACAGTTGTGTCAGCAAAAACAGTTAAAGAAGATGCAAATAGGCAAACCATAAGTATTGCAATAATTCTTTTTATTGTTTTCATACAGACACCCCCTAAACCCTGATAAACTTTCTAACTGATAGGAAACTACCAACTACCCCTATTAATAAGCCTATAGTGCCCAATAGCAATACAAGGCTGCTGATTAACGCGCTGAAGGGCATTAAGGTTACTGATAAAAGCCCAAGCATTTGATTTTGAAAAAGGTTGCTGCAGTAGTAATATCCTGCACCTACGACCAGTGTAGTGATAAGACTTCCCAATAAGCCAAGAAGCATTCCCTCCACTATAAAAGGTCCCCGCACAAACCAATCTGTAGCACCAACATATTTCATAATGCTGATTTCCCGACGCCTTGCATATACTGTCAGCTTAATTGTATTGGATATTATAAATACAGATATAAACACCAAAATTGTGATGATTATCAAGCTGCTTATCCTCAAAATATAAGTTGCTTTAAGAAGCTTTTCCAGCTCTTCTTTGCCATAGACCACTCTCTCTATATTTGAAATTGATGATATTGCCAAAGCAACAGTATCAGCTTTTGATGGATCCGTCAAAGTGACCTTAAAGCTGTCCGGCAAAGGATTTTCACCCTCTAGCCCCTCCAGCAAATAAGCATTGTCTCCCCACTTCTCATTTAAATCCTTTAAGGCTTGTGCTTTCGATACAAACTGTACATCCTTGACTGCAGAAACTGTTTTTATTTCTTTGCTCATAGAGTTTACTATGGTTTCACTTAAATCATCCTTTAAATACACCATCATCTCTATTTGAGATTCCAGCTTAGATGCCGCATAATCTACATTCATAACAATAATAAAAAATATTGCTATTACCAGCAGTGCAGCAATTACGGAACTGATTGAGGCCGTACTCATGGTTTTGTTTTTATGAAGGTTGCCAAAGCCTTCCTTGATAAAAAATTTAGTGGTTCTGATTTTCACTGAAATATCCACCTCGCTTTTCATCTCTAACAATATTTCCATCACTTATTTCAACAACTCTTTTTTTCATTCTATCAACGATTGTCAAATCGTGAGTTGCCATAAGTATTGTTGTTCCCCTTTGATTGATTTCATTAAAAAGCTTCATGATCTCCCATGACATTTCAGGATCCAAATTGCCTGTAGGCTCGTCAGCCACTAGAATAGAAGGGCTATTAACCATAGCTCTAGCGATGGAAACTCTTTGCTGCTCTCCACCTGATAGCTGATTTGGATACTGCTTGGACTTTTTGCTTAGACCTACCATACCAAGCATCATGGGCACATTTCTACGGATTTCCTTTTGAGACGCTTCTACTACTTCCATAGCAAAAGCGACGTTTTCATAAACTGTCTTATCCTGCAACAATCTGAAATCTTGGAATACCACGCCCATTTTTCTTCTCAAAATAGGTACTTGGCTTCTTTTCATCTTAGTAATATCCTTATCATCTATAAGAAGCTTTCCAGAATCAATCTCAAGCTCCTTCATCATTAGCTTTATAATAGTTGATTTTCCTGCACCGCTTGTACCTACTAGGAAAACAAACTCACCATTTTCTATGTCAAGACTTAAGTCATTCAATGCTACATGTCCATTTGCAAACTTCTTGTTCACATTTTTAAGTTGAATCAAACAATCACATCCCTTCAGGTTTTACAAATACAAAATTCACTTAAAAAATTGCATGATATTATTGCTATTCTACAAAAAAAAACAAAATCCTCTTCAAATAAAGGATTTTGTTGTGTATTAGCGATTTATTGTACCATTGCTAAATATTATATCTGCTTTTATTCAGACAAATCATACTATGGATTATTACAACCATGGAGGCGCAAGCTATACCTATGCTCCAGCCTATAGCAACGTCACTGAAATAATGAACATTCAGATAAACACGACTTAAGCCAACTAGCAGACCATAGGGTAATAGCAATAGAGTCAACCCTATTTTAAGCCTTTTGTTATGGGAATATATCCAAACAAAATACAACATCAATAGTACAAGTGCCATAAAATTCATAGAGTGTCCGCTGGGAAGGCTAAATGAGCTATTGTGGCTGTAACCGCTAATATCTACCAGATGTTGAGTCACGTCAATTCTCGGTCTATGAATAAGTTCTTTCAAAAAATCATTTAATCTCCATACACCTAACATATACACAGCAACCACTATTGCTTCTTTGTATTTTTTATAAATTGCCAATATCATCATTATTATTACTGCAGCAATAATAACCGGTATGGTTTCACCGGTGGAAGTTATAATTCTAAATGCAGCAGTGAGCCAAGGTGTCCTGATGCCTTCCATAAAATCCTGCATTACAGCATCCATTGCCCATTGTCCATAGGAATAATAATGCCAAATCATGTAGGATGCTAAGGAAGTTGCTGCTATTAACAGATATATGGCACCATGTAAGAACATTGAATAATAATCTGCCTGTTGTTTGTTATTATTAAATTTCTTTTTATTTAGTTTTGCTAGGTTATCTAAGTTATTCAAAAAAACCACTCCAAATCATAACATTTAATTTATCTCATGCATACTGTAATCATAAGTTATAATACGCATATAATCAATATTAAACCTATGCAAAACATCTAACTGGTAGAAAACCGCAGGAGTAAAAAGCTCCGGGAAACATAAACTAAGTATGAAATGCACTGTGAAAAGCAAATTAGATTTTCATAGATTGCCAACTCATTTGAAACACATGTAAAATAAAATCAAATAGTTTGCATTACCTATACGAGGCATTCCTAACGGAGGTGTTTTTTTATGGAAGTTTTATTAACAGATAAAGCTAAGGAAGAACTTAAAAAATTACAAGTTAAAAATTATAGAATTGATGTTGTCAGCAATGGCTGAGCAGGTCCGGTATTTGGGTTGGTTCAGGGTGAACCAACAGAACAAGACATAGTTATAAATGTTGAAGATATTAATTTTGCAGTAGAGGATTATTACCAAGAGATGTTTAATAAATTTGATATTGATTACAGCAATAGCTTATTAAGAAAAGGTTTTATGGTATATCCCGAGGGACAAAGAAGCCGCAGCTGTTAAAGAAAAAGCAGAGCCTACATGGCTCTGCTATATTTTTTGTTGATCCACTTGTCCTCAAATGTTCTTAGCCACAGCATAAACACGCTAGATGTCATTGCCAGGACAAAGCATAATATCCATAGCTTAGTAAGTCCAAAGGCTTCAATATATACTCCAAAAAACTTTGGTCCAAACATCGCCCCGACGCCAGTCACCAATGGGATAATGGCATTAAACCTGCCTCTGTGGTTGATGGGAGAATGGTTTGCAACATATATGCCAGCATTTGTTACTTCTAATATCTCACCAATAGTAAATATAAAACCCGAAAGCAAGAACAACCAATAGTTTTCAATAAACCCAAGCATTCCAAATCCTATTGCATAGAAAACTCCTGCCAGTGCCATGTTGACAACGGTTCTGTTTTTTCCTGTCAGTTTTATTGCAGGTAATGTAAATACTATAACTACCAACCCCGTAAAAGCCATTAAATCCCCATAGCTTGTGGGTCCAGCTGTTTCTCCAAAGGTTTTTGTCATTTGCAGAGGAATTGCAAAGCCAATTGTAGCGTATACCAACTGATTTATAGTTCTACCAACCAAGAAAAGCAAAAGTGTCGGGCGCTTGATTAATGCGGCCAAAACACTACTGGATTCTGCCGACTCATCATCATTTTGTTCCTTGCTTACCTCTATTTGCTCCTTGGTAGGCACTGTTTCCTTAACCAAGAAACCAACCATCAATATGCTTATTACTATTGCTACAGCATTACCAACGAAAAGCAGATCTGAGTTATAGGTATAAAGCTCTCCTGCGATTTTTGGCCCTACTGCAAAACCTAGATTTATACCCAGGTATAAAAGCGAAAATGCTTGTTTCCTATTGTCCTTGTTGGTCAAATCTGTCACCATAGCTGAATTGGCGGGCTGTGCTGCCCCATTGAACATACTTGCAGTAGATAACAGAAAAGGTATTATTATAGAGTTTCCCAAGAATGCACAGGAAAAATAGAATACTGCTGCAATCCCTTGAAAAGTAAGCATAAGTTTTTTTCTTCCATAGTGGTCTGCCAGCTTGCCGCCTATAAGAGAGCCAGCCATAGACAATATGGACGCCAGTATAAAGAAATCTGCGGCTCTACTGGGCGATAGTCCGATTTTTTGTGTTAGGAAAAAGGTTAAAAAGGGATATATAAAGTTACCCATTGCATTTACTATACGCACTATAAATAATATCCATATAGGTTTAGGAAGCTTTCCATAGTCCCCAGACAAGAATTTTATTCTTTCTATTAATTTCACATTTCAGCCCCCTCTAATTATATGTTCATTTAATTTTACTACATTTTTGCTAAAAAATTAACCCCCAAAAAAAAATTATCTATGCTGAACAATTGAAAAACTGATAAAACAAGAGCAGCAGATAAATCTGCTGCTCCAATTTAAATCATTTCACTTATTTTATCATACAGTTCCTCAGGCGTATCAGCCTCTACATACTCATCATCAACTAATGCAAAAGGCTTCTCAGCACAATCTGTGCAATATCCCAGGCATGGTTCTATTTCTGTTTCAATTTTATCTTCCTTTAGTCTGCTTACCACATCATCAGTGCCATGGGCAAAATTATTTTCACAAAATTTTATAGCTGCCATATAACTCACTCCTTTATATTTCTGTGCTTATTATGTCATTGTATAACTAAATCATTCATGATTATCTCAAAACTATGAAAATAATTTAAAAGGGTAGGCTTAGCCTACCCCAATTTATCACCCTTTTTTACCTTTTGCTCTGGTTGTATCAACACTACTCCTTGTTCGGAGTAGGTTCCTAATATAAGTACCTCTGAAATAAAATCTGCTATTTGCCTCTCTGGAAAATTTACTATGCCCATCACTTGCTTTCCTATCAGTTCTTCACTGAGGTAGCATTCTGTGATTTGTGCGCTGGATTTTTTAATCCCAATTTCCTCTCCAAAATCCACCCACATCTTATATGCAGGTTTTTTAGCCTTTTCAAAAACCTCTGCTTTAATTATTTCGCCTACTCGTATATCCAGCTTAAGAAAATCCTCAAAATCAGCCATTTCATCACTCCTGTTTATTCCTAAATTCGATTACATTAGAAGGCCTGGAAATATGCTCATGGTTTTTCACATGCTCCATACAATATTCGTAATCACCTTCACACTTGTCGCAATATCTGAATTCCAGTGTAGGATCATCCTTCTCAGTCTTGCCGCAGATAGTGCATTTATGATATGTAAAATCCTTAGGTATCTCATGTCTGAACCGCTGTCTGTTTTGATGCACTTGTTTATTTGTCTTTGCTCCTGACAATATGTCCGGTCCAAAGAAAATAAAGAAGTTGATGATTGATATGATGGCAGTTAGCTTGCTTGACATGCTGCCATTTAAAATTGTCATAGCAATGAAAGCCCATTCTAATAGCGCTAAATACTTCACCTTAACAGGAAGTATAAAGAATATCAGCAATTCGTAATTCGGATATATCCTCGCAAATGCCAGGAATAAAGATAAGTTTATATAAATAGGTTCTACTGCTACATTGAATATAAATGACACTGCTATGGTAGCTAAAATACCCAAGAAGTAATAAGCATTGAATTTAAAAGTACCCCATTCACTTTCTAAAGCACCCCCTACCATATAGTAGAAGTATAGCGTGAAAAATACCCACATCAAGCTTAAGCTAGGAGGTATCGCAAGAAAAGTTACAAGCCTCCATACCTCTCCCTTTAAAACCAACTCTGGTATTAGAACCATTTTTGAATAAAGGATTCCTGTTTGCAAAATATATAGATCCAGGTATATTAATACAAATGCTATTGCATTCAGCATAACTATATATGTCATAAGATTTCTGATTGCAAATCTTCCCAATACTCTTTCCAATTTGTTAAGCCATTTCATACTAGATTCCTCTCCTTCGTACAAAGCTCAATTATCCTCTTTCGCAGGTTTTAATCGTTTAACTTTGCATATAGTCTTACTTCTTTTTCCAATAAATATTATTCTAGCATAACAAGCTGAAAGATTAAAGGGTCAACATAGTAAAAGGATGTTTTGCGCATCCTCACAACTTTATATACATTTTACCCATTCTCTTCGTAACAGATATCGGGAATTCCGCTTTTATGACTTCTTCAGCATCCTTGTTATACCAAAGGCTAAGTATATAGCTTCCAGGTGTCACAGATTTCGAACTCCCATTTTCCTCATAAAAAGGCAGCATATAAAAATTACAAGCCAGCTCACGCCCCGGCTCCAGCATGCCATCCAAAACAATTTCATTGGAGGACGACTTGGCAGTATCTAATATAAACTTGTTGGTGAAGCTTGATTTCTCATCTGTCGAAACCAAGGCAGCCCCCAAAACACCCCTCATACCATAGGATGTGGTTTCTGCATAATAACTTTTAAGCATGTTGCTTTTATTGATAACCGTAGCCTTAATAACTACTTCACTTTCCTTGCTAAAGCTCTTGTCATCTATTTGAGCTTTAAATTCCATACCATCGATTTCATCTGTAAGCTCAATAGGTTCTTCATTTTCCTTGAATATATCAGGCAATATGTCCTCCATTTGCATTACTAAAGCCAGCATAAGTATTAGAATTACTACAAATTGCCCTTTGCTACCTTTCATAGTTCCAGCCTCCCCTAAAAATGTCTGTTTTTTAGACTATGAAATGATGGAAAAGTTCCAGAAATAATGAAATATTTAACAAATTATTCGCCTAATCCCCCAAACAGGTTCAACACGTGTTATAACCATGTCATACTATATAACAAAATCTCCCTGCATGAGGAGAGTCAATATGTAAATATAAATATTTTTGACTGGCAGTAAATATAAAAAGAAGTGCACCCAAGCATTTGCTTGTGTACACTTCCTATGTGTAAATTAATAAATTAGCTCATTTGGAATAAAGGTGTGCTCAAGTATCTTTCGCCTGTATCCGGCAATAGTACAACTATATTCTTACCTTTGTTTTCAGGCAGTTTTGCCAATTCTGTAGCTGCATACAGCGCAGCACCTGAAGATATCCCCGCCAATAAACCTTCTGCCTTTGCCAACTTTCTGGCTACATCAAAAGCATCCTCATTTTTTACTTTTATAATTTCATCAATTACCTTCATATTTAGTATATCCGGAATAAACCCTGCACCTATACCTTGAAGCTTGTGAGGTCCTGGATTTCCGCCTGATAGTACAGGTGAATCCATAGGTTCTACTGCTACAATCTTTATATTTGGATTCTTTTGCTTAAGTACTTCACCAACACCTGTAATTGTACCGCCGGTGCCTACCCCTGCAACAAATATATCAACCTTACCCTCTGTGTCTCTCCAGATTTCTTCTGCTGTTGTATTCCTATGATATTGTGGGTTAGCTGGGTTTTTGAATTGCTGTGGTATAAAGGAGTTTGGTATCTCTGTCGCCAGCTCTTCTGCCCTTCTGATTGCGCCCTTCATACCCTCAGGTCCTGGAGTTAATACCAATTCAGCACCTAAAGCTGATAATAAGCTTCTTCTTTCCACACTCATTGTTTCAGGCATTGTAAGTATTATTCTGTAGCCTCTTGCTGCTGCAATAAAAGCTAAAGCTATTCCTGTATTCCCGCTAGTTGGCTCTATTATAACACTATCTTGGTTTAATAAGCCTTTATCCTCTGCGTCCTTGATCATGGCATATCCTACTCTATCTTTTACACTGCCGCCGGGATTGAAGTATTCCAGCTTTGTAATTATAGTTGCATGTACATTGTTTTGCTTATTGTAGTTTACAATCTCAAGCATTGGTGTATTTCCAATTAATTCAGTTAAACTCTTTCTAATATTTGTCATTTCATCTTCCTCCAAACATATTATTCCTATAAATTTACTAGGCATTTGTGTAAATAAATTATATGTAAAACATATAATCTATATTCTTATTCATCTTTTTATATTCTTGCTGTAAGTCATCCAATGTAATGCCGTCAAGCAATTGAGTTATACTGTTATCTATTTTTTCATAAACATTTTTATTTATACAGCGTTCCAAAATATCAGCATCGCCTTCCACTGAGTCAGACTTTTCAGCAACAGATAAATCACCCTCTAGAGCTCTCAAAACATTGCCTACCATTGTGTCCGCCGCAGATTGTGCTAATATATAGCCTCCCTGTGTTCCTTTTGTACTCTTGATTAGACCAGCCTTTTTCAATGCAGAAAATATATGCTCAAGATATTTTTCTGATACATTTTGTCTTTCTGCTATACTCTTTAAATTTAAAGGCTCTCCTAGGGAGTATATAGCCAAGTCCATCATGGCTTTAAGTCCGTATCTTCCTTTTGTAGATATCTTCATTTTAATCACCCATTGTTCCTATAGGATTTATATTATCATAATATCATAAGCAGTAATATTTTGTCAACATCTTATTGTCATAATATTAATTTTTCTTTAGTATAAGCGGTAAAATCAATAGTTATAATAAACATGAACCACTTTTAGGAGGTATTAAAATGACAAATAAGCTGTTAGAAATCTTCACAGATGCAACAGTCAAAACACAGCAGGTGACCCACGATATATTGCTGCTTAAATTTACAATAGTAAATCTATATATTATTGGCGAGCCACGAGGACAAGACTCAAAATGGATTTTGGTTGATACGGGGTTGGGTCACTCCTCAAAAGCAATTTTAGAGGAATCAGAAAGATTGTACGGTAAAAACTGTCCACCTCAAGCAATAATACTTACCCATGGGCATTTCGACCATGTAGGCTCTGTAATAGAGCTCTCGGATCACTGGAACATACCTGTTTATGCACACAAAATGGAATTACCTTATTTGACTGGCGAATTGGATTATCCACCTGCAGATCCTACCGTAGGTGAAGGACTCATAGCTGAAATGTCTTTCCTTTTTCCTAATAACGGCATAGACCTAGGACATCGAGTACACGCACTGCCCGATAACGGCACCATACCTTCTATGCCAGAGTGGCAGTGGATTCATACTCCGGGACACACGCCGGGACACATATCTCTATTTAGAGAATCAGATGGCATATTGATTGCAGGAGATGCTATTACAACTTTAAAACAGGAATCCCTGCTTTCAGTGTTAACACAAAAACAAGACTTGAATGGTCCACCGGCATACTTCACTACAGACTGGCAGAATGCGGAAAATTCCGTTAAAACGCTTAGGCAGCTTAAGCCAACCCTAGCAATTACCAGCCACGGCGGTCCTATGAAGGGTGAGGAACTAAAAGTAGCCCTTGCAAATCTGTCAGCAAACTTTCACCAAGAAGCGGTGCCAGAACATGGCCGCTATGTAGACTAAAATAGTAAATCTGACAAACAGCAAATGTGCCCTCCATGGTGCCTGGCACCAAAAAAGGCACATTTGAGTTTGCACAACTTATTGCTTTATTCAAAATCTCATTAATTGCCCAGCCGAAAAGTCCCATTCCGGTGTATCCAGTTCCTCCCCAGCTTTAAGGGAGTACCATGGATCCCCATCATCATTATGGGGATTTTTCAAAATATGGATGTCTTGAGCTGGCATATAGCTTTGAGCTAGAAGAAACAGTTTTTCACCTGTTTCTTTATTCTTTGCCATATCTACTACAATAACACAATGACCCGGGGAGCCGCCCTTTATAAACACATCCCCAATTTGCATATCATCAATAGCTATAGCATTAAGCTCCTTGGCCAAAGATGCTGTTCCTGCATATGCAAAGACCACATCTAAATATTTTCTAAAGCTCTGGTACTCCGATGTCTGACTCGACTTCTTTACCCAAGAGGTTTTGTTTCCGTTTACTGCAACTCGATAGCCCTGCATCCATTTTGAGTATTCAACCTTGAAGCCATTTGTGAAATTAAACTGTATCCTTTCAAATTCACCTTTGCTATACAAGTACTCTGCCCTAAGTCTCATTGCTGCGTCAGCGCACTGCTGCAGGTCTCTATCCCCTACATCAATATCCAATACAGCTGCATGCACTTCTGCCGTCTTAATATCTCCATTAAAATAAAGAACTGGCGAACCATGAGGTTTAAGAGGCAGATTTCTAAGGTAATCTCCAAAGGAGCCCTCTTCTGCTGCAATTCTTTCGTACCCTTCTGGTACATCAATTCTCTCTGATATGATTTTTCCATTCTCATTTATTAAGTCGACCTTAGTTTGAGAAATACTAGCATCACCCTTCCTAAAAGGTGGCGTTACAAAGCTTTGTATCCGAGTCTTCTGGTATTCGGTACAGCCCGTAAGCAAAATTATAATAGCTAGCGTTAAAAGCACTGCCCTTCTCATATATATCACCTCAATATTAATCTATTAAAGTACTTATACATTTAACCCCAAAATCCCTCTTTCAGCAAATGTGTCCCCTATGGTGCCTGGTATGATAACTACCACATTTTCAAATCCTCTCTTTTCGGTGCCTGGCACTACAAAATGGAGGATTTGTTATCCACTGCTTCCGTCGTCTACTGCTACTTCAGTAGGATTTGCCTTATTCTTAGCCCGTTGCTTTAGTTCAAGAAAAATCCATATCATCATTGGAAGAATAACCTGAAAGGGAAAAGCATAATAAGGCCAGACCTTGAAGGCCCAATCAAACATCTCACCAATATCCTTATATAAAATATAAGACAAGTTTACCATTAATAAACCTATGGGCATAACCAATATTCTGTAATCATCAAAGCCTAATACTCTTGCTACACCCTTTGTGGCTGCTAAAAGGCATACTACAATCTTAATAAATCCTGAAAGAAGAAACACAATGGTTACAGCCAGTTCCATACGTTGGAGGAAGTTTCCAATATTCACTCTACTTATAGCTGAATAGGATGGGAAGTATACGGCTTTGATAGTAGCAGGGCCCAGCACCATCACATTTCTGACAACTATATATACAACTACAATACCACTTAACAGCAATGCAGTAGTATATACCTTATATGCAGAATTTTTATGTCGAAGAGCAGAAAAAACCATCATAAATACAATAGTTTCACCAAAAGGGAATGTAAAGGAAGATAATACGCCAGATAATGCTTTTCTAAATCCATTTCCCATTATCGGCATTAAATTGTCCATATCCATATTTGGTATTGATAGCAAACCAAACAGTATAATTAAAAACATTACTATAAGAAGAAAATATTCGCTGCACTTAGCTATTGTCTCGATACCTGCCTTTGCACCCCATATACACAAAAGCCCAAATATTATTATTGGTACAATCATAGGGGTTTCCGGCAAGGCTACATTGATGATAAACTCCCCAAAGTTTCTAAGCACTATGGCTCCTAAATGGAAGGCAAACCAACTAAACAGCAAGCTAATAAGCTTTCCAAAAAACTTTCCAAAATTCAGTTCTAGTATTTGAAACAAATCCTTACCGGGAAACAGTGTCAGTATCCTGGAATACATCAGATAAACTGGAATTGCCAAAAGAATAGCAGCTATAATCGATATCCACATATCTCTTTCTGCTTCCCCTCCTGTACCCATAACCAGTGCACTTCCGAATATAAACATTATCATCATCTTTATACCCTGCACATCCGATATTTTTTCTTTATTCAATTACAGCTACCTCCTTCTTATTTACCCATAAGTGTAAGCACAATATACTTTATAGGATCCGCCGGACTAGGCATATTTTTCACATACCCACTGGCTGTTCCAATTGCAAATGATATGGTCATAAGTACAAAATAAACCCTAAGCTTTGCTTTGTCTTGATTGTGATATGACGCTTTAAGATCAATAAATCCGAAAATTGCATAGGATAAAATCATCATTATAAACATCATTATTCACCCACTTTCAAGGGTATTCTGGTAGTGGCACTTCCTCTTATTTTTAAATTTACAGCAACCTCAATTTCTAAGTCAGCAAAGAAATCGTCCCATTCACCTTTTATTTGATTCCATGCAGCAGGCATCTTCATTTCTATACGTCTTCCGAAGCCGAATACATCTGCATTATATTTATCCCGAACCAGGGTATATACTTTTTCAATATTCTTTTCAATCTGCTCTTCTGCAACTTTTATAAGCTTCTGTTTTCCTGGGCTGCTAATATAGTCTGCCGAACCCATAATTTCACCAATACCGGCATCCAAATCAACTTCCACCTTCATTTTAAGTACACCCGCCTGCATAACTGGTGTAATCTTACATTTACTTTTAAATATTTCTAGGGTGACCTTATCCTTTGTACCTGATACATTCTTTAGTATTACTATGCCCCCTTTAATCTCATCTCTTAACCACAATACGCCCTCTGTATCCTCTTCATCTAAAAAGCCAACCAGCTTATCGCGTTTAAATATAGCTGTCCCGCCAACTTGAGGAGTTTTCTCACCATGCTGCTCAATTAGTTGGACTGCAGGCAAAATTGCAGAAACCTGCTTATAGAACACTCTGTCAAAAAACTCATACAGCTGAATAAATGGAAATCTAGATATCGATTTCTGTGACCGCATGGTATCATCTATTTGATAGGAAACTATAGGTTTAAGCATTCCTTTGCTTTGCAATATTTCACCAGCTGTTTTTTCTCTAGATATTAGAAGCCAAGAATCTTCTCTTGTTTCCGCATCTCTGAATAGAAAATCCAAGTATTTAAGTATACCCTCACGAGCTAGCTCCTCACTAACTATTGCTACCTTCGCATGGCTCCAAAAAATTTTTCTGCCATCCTTGGTTATGGCTTTTCTGACTGCTTCAAAGAAGGTATCTCCGTCTGACTCAACAAACTTAGGCTCATAGGTTGTTGTCTTCGCACCTCCAGATATATTCACTACTTCAATAGTGAGATGTACCGTATCATCTGCATTTTTGTCCACAGCTACACCTGCAGCAATAGCTAACTCATTTATTTCTTTATAGTTCCAGCATCCTGTTAAAACCATAGAATTAAATATTAGAACAATTATAAGAATCAAAGCTTTATTTATCTTCAATTTTATCACCAGTTTCCTTGTCATCAGCATTTCTAATTTTATTCTTCTGTGTTACAAGTTTAGGTCGGGTTTTCATTTTCTGCCAAGGCACCCTAACAATTACATCCTTCACATCAGCTAGGTTAAGGGTCCCAATATTAATCATATAGGGAATACCAAAAGACCTTAAAGAAGCCAAATGTATAAACATTCCTATTACACTGAAAAGATACCCATAAAGTCCTATAAATGAAGCGGATAAAAGAAATATAATTCTTATTATTATTAATTCCCCATGCATCTTAGGGACTATAAAGCTGGTAATCCCAGTCAAGGCTGCCACTATAATCATCGGAGCGCTTACAAGCTTAGCCTCAACTGCCGCTTGACCAATTACCAGGGCTCCTACAATGCTTATAGTCTGTCCTATAACCGCTGGCATTCTGACGCTGGTCTCTCTAAGCACTTCAAAAATAAACAGCATAAGTATGGCTTCAAATATAGTGGGAAACGGTACATCTTGTCTTGTCGCGGAAATACTTAAAAGAAATTGTGTAGGCAGCATCTCTTGATGGAAGGTAATTAATGCTACATAAATGGCAGGCACGCTGGAAGCGAGGAAAAAGCCTATCCATCTCATTATCCTGTTGACAGTAGCATAATAAAAATTGTTATAATAATCTTCATTCACATTAAAATACTCCACAAATGTAAAGGGTACTGTAATTGCAACGGGTGTACCATCGCAAAGAATCGCAACCCTGCCCTCCAAGAGTTTGCCTGCAACTACATCAGGTCGTTCAGTATAACCCATTGTCCTAAAAGGTGTCGAAGGAGTATCCTTTATCATTTCTTGTAAATATTGGGAATCTAAAACTCCATCAATATCTACTTTTTTTAACCTCTTGTTTACTTCTTCTACTATTTTTTTATCTGCTATATTATCTAAATAACAAATGCAAATTTTTGTTTTTGTTTCTGTACCCAACTCTTTAAATTCAAGTTTTAAATTGCGAGTTTTTAGTTTTCTTCTTAAAAGCGTCATATTAGTTCCAATATTCTCAGTAAAGCCTTCTCTTGGACCAGTAACTGTTTTTTCTGTCTCAGGTTCCGTAATTGGCCGTTTATCCCAATCTGATGTATCTATAATAATTGCTTTATCAAACTCTTTTACAAACAATATCGTGTTGCCCGATAATAAACCTTGTATAATATATTCCAAGCCACTGTTTTGCTGTACGCTTGCTGCTGATATTACTTCCTTTGAAATTGTATTTAGCAGCTCATTAATGTCAAGTGTATCATTTAGATCCGCTTCAATAACTGGTTTTATAATTTGACTATGAATGGAATTTTTATCTATCATTCCATTTACAAATGCAATACAAAAGCATATGGATGGATCCTTTTTACAGCAAAACTCTCTAAAGGTTACCGTCTCATCCTTGCTAAACATTTTTTTTAGCTCACTTAAGTTGCTCTTGGTATTTTCCATCTTTTGCTCCTACTTTTTAATTGGTCATAATATCTTTTTATTATTCTATAAATATGGCAAAGCTATACTGTTTTGTTCATTTCGCGCAATAAAAAAGCACCCCTCACGGAGTGCTTTTACTTAGTATTTCTTATATTTCGTTCACTTGCATGCTCTGATGCTTTTTATCCAAGTGCTTTAATTCAAAGTACAAGAACAAGCCGGTAATAACAGAGGAAACTAAATCTGACAGTGGTCCAGCATACAGTACCCCTTCTACCCCAAAAAATCTTGGTAATATAAGCATAGCAGGTATTAATATCAGCACCTGTCTTGATAGACTTAACAACCCTGCCTGAACTGGCTTTCCAACTGCCTGGAAGTAGTTTGATGATACGATTTGGAAACCTATTATTGGCATAAATATCAAAAACACCTTCAAAGCATGGGATCCAAAGGCAATCAGCTCTATATCCTTAGCATTAAATATCGATATCAGCTGTACTGGGAATAATCTTGTTATTATATAACCAAATATAACCACTATTGTAGCTGCCATTATACCCAGCTTTAAAGCTTCCTTTACGCGGTCATATTTCTGTGCACCGTAATTATACCCTATAATAGGCTGCACCCCCTGATTTATACCAAATATAGGCATCAAAAACAGCATTGTGACGCTCATTACCGCACTCATAGATGATACTGCTACATCCCCTCCGTATGTTGAGAGACTTCTATTCATTATGGCATTTAATATGCTTGCGGCAAATTGCATCATAAAAGGCGCTGCTCCAATAGCTGCAATCTTAATAATTACATCGCCTCTTAGCTTGAAGTTCTTAACACGCAGTTTAAGCACACTTTTACCATATACAAAATGATAAAGCACCCAGGCTGCAGATACCGCCATTGAAATTATAGTAGCATAAGCCGCTCCTGCCATTCCCCAGCCGAAAACAAATATAAATAATGGATCTAGAATTGTATTTAATACTGCCCCAATCAGCATTGTAACCATTGCCATTCTAGGGTTTCCCTCTGACCTAATGAAGTTGTTCATACCCATTCCAATTGACTGGAACACTGAACCCCAAAGTATTATGCGCATATACACTCTTGCATAAGGCAGTACTGTTTCACTGGCTCCAAATAGCCTCAATAGAGGATCCAGAAATAATAGACCCAAAATAGTGATTACCACGGACAAAGCAACAAGCAGTACAAGAGCATTTCCCATTATCTGTTCTGCCTCATTTTTCTTTTGCTCCCCTAACCTTATGGCCACCAGAGAATTCGCACCTAGGCCAATTAACATATTAAAAGCCATCATTATCAGCATTATAGGAAAACCTATAGCCGCACCTGCTATACCATCGGAGCCCACACCATTGCCAATAAATATTCTATCAACAATATTGTATAATGCATTAACCAACATACCTATAATAGCTGGTATTGAAAACTTAATTAGTAAACTTAATATCTTTTCTTCCCCTAGTTGTTTTGATCTATCCAAATTATTTCTCCCTTCAAACCCCACTTAATCTCTGAATATTTACATTATAAAATTTCTGCTGTAATAATATATTTTCCTTGGCTGTGCTGAACTTGATATTCTCTAGTAAAATTTATCTTCTTTCCAGTTGCTTCAGCTGCTATATGTAAATGGCTTAAAGCTATACCAACATCTAAAACATTCTTTTCTTCCAATAACTTTTTCAATACAAAATTACTGGACCCTTCACAAAATACATGGATCTTTCTATCTTCTGTAACAAATCTCCACGGCTGAGTATTTACTGCTGAAGGAGACATTCTTATAGCTTCTAAGGGTTCATGCCATATTACATCATAGCTTCCGCCTTCACTACCCCTCGCGAATTCTGAAATTTCCTTCCGCTTAGCCTCTTTTGGGTCCTTCCTATATAAGTTTTTCTCATCCATAGGGTAACCAAATGCAACCATTACTATAAATTTATGGTTTTCAGGAATGCCCATTGCATCCTTTAACTTATTTTCTTTGACATTTCCACCAAGCCAGCAAGTAGCAATCCCCATCGATGTAAGCTGTAGTATTATTTTTTCTACTGTATAGCCTGCGTTCTCTAAGTACCCATTCTTTTGTTCTGAGGTTATTATAAGATAATGAGGCGCAGCTGCTTTTGTGAAATTGCCTATTAACCCTGACATCATGCTTTGTATTTTTTCACCATCCGCGAGCACCATAATATTGAGGTCAATTTCTTTGTACAGTCGCTCTTCGCTTCTGCATATTGCTTTGATTTCCTCTAACTGTTCTGTAGACAGCTTATTATCAAGATATTTTCGTATTGACTTTCTTCTATAAATCTCTCTAATTAAATCCAAGATTTTACCTCCTATGGTTTTAGATTTTCAATCACTTTTGTAAGATACTTCTTAAGCTGCTTTGTTTCCTCTTCAGAAAATCCTTTTAAAGCCTTTTGCAATGTATTCTCACTTATACGCTCCAGCTCTGGCATTAGTTCTTTTGCCTTATCTGTAAGTATTATTATTTGTGAACGTCTGTCCTTTGGATTGGAAACCCTATATGCAAAGTCCTGTTTTACTAACTTTTCTACCATGCAGGATATTGTAGGCCTATCTGCATGCAGCCGTTCTGCGATTGCAGCAGGAGTCAGCTTACAAAGTTTCTCTCCTTCATCTGCACATATGCTTTCAGTTAAGAATATATCCCTAATTAAGCCCCATTGAGCTGAAGTGATTCCTACTTCCGTCAATGCATTAGTCAAATCCCACTTTGTCAGTCTAGCTGCCTTATTTATAAGGTATCCCAAATTGTCGCCGTAATCCATGTAGCAGGTCTCCTTCATAGAGATAATCAGCCAAGATTGTATCTCTTAAAATATAGTTAGTATGCTAATTATTCATTTCCGTATAGTTAGTATACTAACTATATTTTAATAATGCAATAGCACTTAAATATTTTCTGCTAAATGAAGTGTGCCATTACAAGTACTATATGTTTTGCACTAAACATTTTACATTAAATCAGAATGTGCAAAACATTTTCCTCTGTTTATATGTTGCGAAAAATACATGTTTGATAATACAAAATTGGATGCTTCTACTGATTTTGTATATAATAAATTTTTTTCGCAATATATATAGCAAAATTCTAAATATGAAACATATAAATTATATATATGCTATTAAAGGAGGTAAATTAGTGAATATCAAAGATGAATTATTATTTTGGACTAGTATAATGCGGGACCACGGGACCTTCCAATTAAATGCACTTGCCCCAAAGGAGAAGCCTTTTATTGAGAATTCTACTTACTTTATGGACTTTTTCAAAAAAATGAATTTAGAAGTCAAAGATTCGGACAATCTTAAATTGATTTATCCCAAGCTTTTACATGGCCTACGATGCTTTATCGATTACAAAAGAGTAATATTAAAAAATATACTTACTTGCAACATTGCAATAAATCTTCCCCCCTCCAATATCAGCCATCAAATAAATGAGGCTAACCAATTTATGATGCTATTATCTAACCCTGATCATAAGAATAATAAGATGCCTACTATGCTCTATGTTGAGCAGCTGAAGCTCTGGAATATCGATTGCGCAGGTCACTCAGCTGCGACAGCTGCCTTCTTGGAGCCCGTAGAGGATATATACATCCAACAAGCTTTAAACTATAAAATGCTCTTTGAAAAACTAATAATTAAGACTTCTGAACTGCAAATGATGCTGATGCACACTGGCCTAGAAGATGGTGCTTTGACACAGCTTGGCCAAGAAACAATCATGCAGATAGCTGATTTTACTTGCTTCTGTGAAAAAATAAGGAAGCTGAGAGAAGAGTGTAAGGTGATGGCCATAGGTACCTTTACCCCTCTAGTACCTGATCACTTTATCAGAGAGCAGCAATATTGGATTAGTAAGATAGAGGAATATAATAAGGGATGACAATAATGTCATCCCTTATTTATATTATTAGCTTAATCCTAGCTTCTTACGCTTTGATATGATGTGTGCTTCAATATTGTTTGCAACCTCTACAGGATCATCTCCCAAGGCAACCTTGCCCCCTGTTAAGCCCTCAACATCTTCTGTAAGAAGCTTAACCAAATTTGGTGCTCCAGTTACGAAAGGTGTAGGTGACAAATGAGTATATGCCCCGTATGCTACTGCAAATATACCATCTATAGTAGCCTTTTGCTCCATCCATTCAGGTGCTGTAACTGCTATTGGAAGATCAGGTATATCAACATCCAAATGATCAGCCAAAGCTGTAACCAGCATGGATATTCTGCCTGTATCTGTGCAGGTACCAAAGCTTAATACCGGAGGAATTTTAAGCAAGTTGCATACAGCCTTTAAGCCTTCTCCTGCCATATCAGCCGCTTCTAAGCTGCATAGACCCGCTACTTCAAGTGCATGGTTTCCACAGCCGCCGGCTACTACTAGAATATCTCTTTTAATTAATTCCTTAGTAAGGTTTACTGTATTCCAATCTTGAGGACCATTTCGGAGGGTTGAGCAGTTAGCAAGCGCCACTACGCCCTTTAAGGTTCCTGCAGCAATTACATCAACTAATGGATCAAGCTTATTGCCAAGTGCACCTAAAACAGCTTCTGTAGAAAAACCTGCTATTGCCTTTTGAATCTTCTTTGGCACCATAGGCTTAATATTTCCATGACGTTTCTTGAAGTTTTCAATTCCGTGTTCTATTAATCTTTCTGACATCCGATCTGCGTCTGCAGGATAATACGGCATCTTTTCCTGAATTCCAGGAACTCCGATTATAGTGCTTATGCTTACAAGTGCCACTTGATACTTCTCTGCATACATATCTATTGCAGGTGGAGAACAGTTTTCTTCCATTGCCAGAACATCTATAGCGCCTGTGGCAAGCATTGGTTCAATGGCAAGCCAGTTACCCATTAATCCTACAAATACATCATCCATAGGATATCTTTGCAAGAGCTCTTGACCAGTTTCGATGGAACCTATAACTCTAATGCCCTTTGCTCCAACAGCTTTTCCCTTAGCCTGGTATTCTGGGGAGTGAAGCTTTTCGATTGTTACTGCACCAATCCAAGGCTGATGCCCATTAAACACGATGTTTATATAGTCTGGGTCGATTATTCCAAGGTCTGTGTTAACTTCATGGGGCATTGGAGTTCCAAAAATAATATCCTGTACCATTTCAAGCCCAATTTGTGAATTATAAATAGTAGCAACGCCTAGTCGAAGTGCCTTTATTGCAAGAGACACATAATCTCCATCTACATTGGTCAAACAGCTGGCCACACAGTTTTGCTCTTCATGAACAGTTCCTCCAGGATACATGTTCAGTTTCTTCCATACTTCTTTTCTTTTCTTTGGAGCAAAGGCTTCAACCATAAGATTAGGCTCTTCTATGCCTACATGCTGCTGCTGCTCAAGAAGGTCAGCCAATTGAACTGCCATTTTATTGTTATCTTGGTTTGTGTCTATACCAAGCTTTTCACACATCCATTTTAACTTGTTTGCGTCTTTGATTTTAAAGGTTGATTTGCCCTCGCCTATGGATTTTAAAGTTCTAAAAGCTTCATAAGCATGGTGGCTATACGTGCCTGCACCTAATGTATTTTGTATCAAAAGCTTTCTCATGGCATTGGCATCAGGTCCTATACCACAAACGCCTTTATCAATGCCTTTTTCAAGATTCCACCTGCAAGGTCCATGTGAGCATAGCTGGCAGCTCAAACCTTGAAGACAAAATTTACAACGTATCTTTTCTTGCTCTGCATATCGGTCAAATACATTGGACATTCCGTCTTCCCTTATTCTTACAAGCATTTCCTCAACAGAATCATGATAGCTTACACGACCTTCTGTTTTTTCCAGTATTGTTTCTCCCATTATTCAAGCTCCTTTCATTTATAACACTTCATTTAAAGCTGTATATTTTCAATGTTAGTATTTCGTAAGCCTGGAATAATATACTCTTTAAGTGATGTTTCATAACCAATATTCTTTTATGATTCCAATTTTTGAATAAACTTGAAAAACGTGACTTGAATCACATGAAAATGAAGACTTTCTAATTATAATAAACATATAAGATAAGTATTAAATATTTCATTATGCAAAACCTAAAATAGATTATTAATATGGAGGGATTTTATGAATAATAAATTTTCAAGCGCAGATACAATTGGCAACATCGTTGTTAATTTTCCAAAAGCTATAGAGACTTTTAAGGAATATAATATTGATTTTTGCTGCGGAGGCCATAGACCGCTGGCTGAGGCACTTATGGAAAAAAACCTAAGTGAAAGCACTGTTGTTGACAAGCTAAATGAGGAATACGAGACCTTTAAGGATAGCATTCATTCTGACATCGATTGGAGAACCGCATCTTATTCACAATTAATAGATTATGTTGTGCAAAAGCATCACACCTATTTAAATAATGAATTGCCTGTAATGGGACAATTGGTGACAAAGATTCTTAGAGTACATGGAGAACATCACGTGGAGCTCTCCAGAATTCACAAACTTTTTAATAGTCTTAGAACAGAGCTTGAATCCCATTTAATAAAAGAAGAAGAAACGCTTTTTCCAATAATAAAGCGATATGAAAAGGACCCTTCTCCAGAGTTATTAGATAAAGCATTAAAAACTATTACTGAGTTAGAGAACGAGCATACAGGTGCCGGAGATATACTAAAAGAGCTTAGAAAAATCACAGACCAATATCAAGCTCCCGCTGATGGCTGCACTACTTACAGTCTAACTTTCCAAAAGCTATATGAACTTGAGTCTGACTTATTCCATCACATACACATGGAAAACAATATACTATTCCCAAGACTGCAGGCTTTAAAAGGAGCCCACGTTTATTAATAATAAAACCTGTAATATTTGGTGTCTGGCACCAAATATTACAGGTTTTGATTTATTCTATGCTTTTAATATCCATTATTGTTTGTTTCATTCTCAATGTAAGCTTATCCATAATTTCCGCAAAATTGGTTCCTTCTGCGGGGTATGTGACAAATGCATTGGCAATATGATAATTTTTAAGTCTTATATTCGCATTCTTAATTTCATCAAATCTATTAATAATCTTATTATGTATTTTGCTGACACTATCCATATCACAGAAGGGGAATACTCCAATAAAGCTTTGAGTTCCATATTGAATAAATACATCGGTCACCCAAAACAGCTCGCTCAAATTCGCATGCAATTCTCCCGACAAGCGTCTATATTCATTTTCCTGCCTTATGGTTATCTCATTAGCAGGTGTAAAAAATGTAGTCATCAATACTGAAAAGCTATACTTGCCTTTATTTGCTTTTGATATTTCACTATTTACATACTCATCCAGACTCTTTGATATAAGATGTGTAGTTTCACTAGATTCATCTACTTTTACTGACATAAACATTCTGACGCGTTCCTTAAAAAAGTCATCCTCAAATGGCTTCAAAATAAAATCTGATGCTCCCGATGTAATGCTTTTTAGGAATATCTCTTTTTTATTATTTGATGTGAGAACTATAATTGGTACTTGAGGGTTCTTCATTTTAACTTTTTCCAATATAGAAAATCCATCTTCTGAATCCATATCAATATCTATTATTACTAGCTTAATGTCATTTCTGAGCTCACTTACAATATCAAGAAACTTTTCAGAATTCTGTGTTTCATGACTTGAACCCTTTACTTCATCAATAATCCTTCTAATTCTACTACACATATGGGTACTTTGGGCTATTATAACAACATTTAAAATATCATCCATATACAGTTCTCCCCCAATCATTTAGGTAATGTGGTTGAATTGTTTTATCTCTTTATTACATACTTAGTCAATTAACAGAATAATAATTATTATCTTTAGATAATTATACCATGCAATGAAAGATTCTCCAATGCCCTTGTTTATTTATACTCTTCAAATCTATTTACAAGCTGTTCCCCTACTATTACTTGTTCTAAAAACATTTCCAGAGGTCTAACCCAAATCCCCATTTCTCCATACATGGCTTGGTATACTACAAACTCCTCTAAGCTCTCAGAATGTTTAGCCACGTACAGTATAAGATACTCATTGCCTTTAAAATGTCTATATTTCTGACCAATCTTTATTGCTCGATTATTTGTCATTAACCTCATTCCCTTCAAACTCATTTGCCTAATTATACAAAATGCGCCAAGTCTATTCAACTATCAAGTATTTTCTTAGCATAATTAAGTAGTCAAAATATTAATTACGTTACTTAGACATCATGTTAGGAAAGATATAAAAAGATACCACGAATCTTATAAAATTCATGGTACCTATATTTTATTTGCTTTTAGTAAAATTGCCGTTTTTATAGTTGCCTTCTGCTTTACAAGCAGTGCCGTTGATGCCTCATTGGCCATAATAGTCAAATAATTCCTTAGACATTTCTACATCCTTATTTTTCTTATTGTAATCACAGTTTTCGCATTTCATTGTATCACCTCCATGATACAATTAGCTTTTGTCGTTTTTTTAGTTCTATGCCTTTTTGTCCAAGCTATTCACAAAATTTTCCCATTTGGCATAAAAACCGTTTCCAAATTCCAAATCTGTTTTTTCAAATTTTATTTCTAATTCATCAATTTGCTCAGCAGTCATGCCCTTTTCTATCCAAGGGTATAATATTTCGTCTTCTTTTTTGATGTGCTCTGTCAGAAGATCTCTGTAGTTCTTCAGGCTATAAGCTACATAACCAGCATCCCCTGTGTCAAGCCCTAAAAGAACTGATTTTACATAATATCTACCCTTCTTATGATCCTCAAACATAACATTAAGAATGTCTGTATTACCCTTCGCATAAGCGAACAGTATATCTTCTTCCTTGGCATGATGAAATTTGTCCGCAAATTGCTTTATAAATTCAACGCTTTGAAGTATAACTTCTCTGTTGCTCTCTAAATCTGCGTTTACTCTGTCACATAATTCAGGTACCAAGGCCAGAAGTCTTTTTATTAGTGTATGCTCGTCTACAAGCTTTTGAATTGGTTTTGAATAAGTGATTTCTCTTTGAACCTGCGTCCCGATATCTTCTTTTATTTCATCTATTGATGCATCCTCGCCATTTAGCACTGCCTCAATCTTTTTCATCATCTCTGCCTCTATATGCTTTGGCACATTGTGTATTTCAATAATATCCTTTAGCAAACAAGTTCCGACGCTGCAGGTAACACAGCCGATTTCATAATCATTAAGTATTGTACCTATTTTAGGAAACTCTGTAATCACTGTCTTAATTGCCATATTTAAATATCTTTCCATTATAATTCTCCTCAAAGTTTTATTTATTAATTTAATTCTATACAAAAAATTAGAAGCAGTAAGTGATTTGCATCACTTACTGCTATAATGTTAGTAACTTATTCTAATGATCCTTACAATTTCCTTTATGTCCTTCTTTAAATGAATTTCTGAATTCCTGAACTTGTTCCTTAGTCAGTATTCCATCTTCAATTAATTTGTTCATTAAGTTCTCTTTATTGTGTTCTTTAAAAAATTCTTTTCTTTGCTCTTCAGTCATATTTTGTAGCTTTTTGTGCATTTCAGCTCTTTCTTTTCTGGTATTTTCAAAATATACTTTGACCTTATCTGCTTGAGCTTGTGTTATTGTGCCCTTTTGAACCATTGCATTTAATTTTTCATTGAAATATGCTTCTTTTATTTCTCTGAATTTACTTCTTATTATATCTGCTTCGGCATCATTTATAATCTTGGCATTGACTAGGTCATTTACTAATCCATGCTTATGATCTTTTCTTAAGTTCTTTTTTTCTTCAGGTTGGAGATTCTTTTGATCTTCTCTCTTCTGTTGTCTAAATTGGTCTATTTGTTCCGCTTTTTCTCTGCTTAACTTGCCTTCTTCTACAAGCTTGTCAATAACAGCTTTAAAGTCAACGTGTTTATGCCCTGAGAGTACTGGTCCTGGAGCTCTTCTTACTAAGGTTGCAGATTTCATATTATTTACTAATTCATTGTTGTCCTCAGCAAATACAAAAGCTCCAGAAGTAAGAACCATGCTGCATATCAGTAGACTACACATCAATTTGTTTATCATCTTATTCCGCAAATTATCACCCCTAAAAAAAATTTGTCATATTTCATGACGTGTATATTTTGCCCTTATATAAAGTTTATTAGTATTGAAAAAGCCATATAATGTGGCTATAAATCCCACATTATATGGCTTAATTTTACATTATTTATTTTTGAATAAATTAAAGTTTAAGGTATATTCGCCAGGCGGCATAGGTAGTTTTGTATTGCTGCTGACAGGGGTCCAAAGAATTAAATGTTCTTTTTTAAATATTGACTCCGATAGCGTTATTTTCTCTATATTCGAATTGCCTGTGACAGTTACATCTCCTATTGTCGGCACTAAAGTTTTAAGCTTTATTACCACATAGACAGGTGGTGAATTTTCCTTATAAACGATTTTCTCGGGAGATATTTCAATACTTTCGATATCTGATGCTTTAACTCTCAAGTTAGCTTCTTTTCTTGGCATTCTATCTTCACTTGCTATATCATCCACAACACTACTAGTCTCAGTTCCAATTCGATTGTCAGGCACCCAAAGCTTCAAACCTGGTAAAAGTCTTGTGAGCCATGGCTTATTGTACCTCCTAATTTCCTGTTCTGTAGTATTGAATCTATTTGCTATTTTATATAAAGTGTCACCGCCCTCGACATAATACAGCTTCAATTTTTGCTTAGTCATAAATAACCCCCTTATAAACACATTAAAGCATCCCTACGTTTATCTCTTGTTCTAATTATATAAGTTAGATTTAATGTGCGGTTTCCTTTAATAGCTACTATTACATCTTATTCTAAATTCCTAAGAAGGTTACAAAATTTCTCCTCGATAATATAAAATCAGCATTGCTGCTTATTTTATATTGATGGTTTCTTTTTTTACACATATACCCCTCTATACTTCAAGTTTTACTAGCTCCACATGCTTCTCGCTACTCATAACCAAGATACACGGATATACATATTGCCGATAACCGCCATTGCTGCCTAGATCGAGTTTATAACATTCCGTACCCTCTATGGTCTCTATACTGTCATAATCCATCTTAATGTTTTCTTTATCTAGAATATATCTTGGCACATAAAAGCATCTCACCCTTTTTTTATCCTTTTCAATATAGCAGCCCTCTCCAACATTGAAAGCCAGCTTATGCTTGTCATTCTCATCATACATTACTGGGTCTGTTATAAAAACATTTATGATATGGCTCTCTTTAATTATGTAATATCTTCCCCACCTTTTCATAAAAGGCTTCTTGAAAACATATAAAAACTTAAAGCTATAATCTTGCAAAGACCCATAAATAAATGACACAACTGCTAATAGGATAAAAATAAATTCCTCCATAGGATTTTCCAATGTATAGCTTATATATTGTCTTAGTAGAAAATTTATATTTTGAAGACTTAGGGGCATCTCCCCGATAGCTATCACACTGACAATTACTGCAATAAATATCTGTAAAGAAGATATGGCACCAAGCAACAGCCTTACTAAGAGATTAATATGTGCCTGTTTATACTCTCTATTAAAGTAATAAGAAATCCCAACTATTCCAATTGCCGGGATGAGTAAAAAATTTACATTTAATATATATATGGATATTCCATATACAATTCCAAAGGCGATGGATATCTCTATTGATCTCAGCAGGGCTGTTCCTAGCTTGCCTTCTGATTCAATCTCATCTTCAGCGGCATCCATGGTAGAAATATCTTCTGTATACTTAGGTTCTTTCTCATATTCCTTTCTGATTTTATCTTTTACAGTTAAATACAATCTGTCTATATCTATGTCTCTAAAATTTGCTAAGGGTATTCTTATTGAAAAGTTCCCACCCTGCCCTTCATGGATTTCTGCCCAGAAGGTACCTTTCCTTTTTCTATGATGTTCCTTGGTAACAATACCTAGCATCTTCGCATTGCTTATACTATATATCTGAGCTGTTAGTGCTTGAGTCCAAGCAATTTGTTTCGTTCCATATATGGATTTGTATTTTATATACTCCTCTGTAACTTCCAAATAGGGTTTCCCCTTTATGAATGGATAAACCCAAGTATAAATCACCAAAGCCGATAGTATCCCTAAAATTGCCCTTGATACAATTAGTATGAGATCACCCTCTGAGGGTATAAAAATCATCATTATAAATAGAGCAATCAAAAAAGCCCCAGTAAAGTAATCTCTTATCCTATTTCTAAATTCAGCCCTAAGCGGCAGACTATAGGGCTCAACCTTTTTGTTTTGCACTTCATATATACCCCCTTTTCTTTCCTAATATAATATCTGCTATCCATAAGAAAGTTATAAGCACTTAATTTATGAATTGAAGCAATGTTAGGTAATATTAAAAAGTAAGAAGCATCTCCACTGAGATGCTTCTTACTTTGAATCCCTTATATCAATAGCTCCAAGGCTGATATGTCCTTAATAATTACTTTCTTATTACCATCAAACTCCAAGATACCTTCATCCTGCATTACCGCAAGCTTTCTGCTAATTGTTTCCCGAGTGGTTCCAATAAAGCTGCCCATTTCCTCTCGGTTCAAAGGCAAATCTATGACGACTCCATTCTTAGGCTCTCTTCCGCCTTCCTTAAGAAATCCCATAAGCATTGATGCAATCCTAGTCTCTATATCCTTGGTGTTTAAGTTTTGCACCAATGTTTCAAGCTTGATTAATCTATCATGCAAAGCCTCTAAAATTTTTAGGGTTATATTGGGATTTTTCTCTATGATTGAATCAAAGTGCTGTTTTGAAACAGTACATAGACTTGTATCTTCAAGGGCTGCCCCGTTGAATTCAAAACTCGTTGTCTTAAGCAAGCTCAGTTCTCCAATAAAATCACCTTCATTTAGTATATATAAAATTTGCTCCTTACCTTCTCGAGTGTAGTTGAATATTTTCATTCTTCCAGAGTTCACTATATATAATCTATCTGATGCTTCACCAATCTTAAATACCAAATCACCTTTGGAATAATGTTTTCTTTCAATATTGCCCACGATTTCATCAAGCAGTTGGTTGCTCAGCTCCGAAAAAATGGTTACCTTCCTAGCGCAGTAATCGCCGGAATAGCTTTTATGTTTACACTTCATACATGATTCACAGCCCATTTTCAACACTCCAATATTACTTCATATTTGCTTATACATACTTTGAAACCTTATTAGGAAAAATGTAAATTGTGATTGTAATCATACCTTTATCTATTATTTTATATTATAATGTATTTATTAACAAATGATAAAAAAAGGCATTGAAGGAGTGGATATTATGAGCTTTAAAATTAATGATACTGTAAAATGGGTAGGAAAAATCGACTGGGAACTTCGAACCTTCCATGGAGAAGAATATTCAACACATAGAGGTTCTAGCTATAACTCCTACTTAATACAAGATGAAAAAACAGTTTTGATTGATACTGTTTGGGCACCTTTTTCAAAGGAATATGTAGCAAACCTAAAAAAAGAAATTGATTTAAACAAAATTGATTATATAATCATTAATCACGCTGAGCCGGACCACAGTGGAGCGCTTCCCGAATTAATGAGAGAAATACCAAATACCCCAATTTACTGTACTGCAAATGCAGTTAAGTCCCTAAAAGGTCATTATCATCAGGATTGGAACTTCAACGTGGTTAAGACTGGGGACAAACTAAACATAGGCAGCAGGGATTTTGTCTTTATAGAAGCGAGAATGCTGCACTGGCCGGATACAATGTTTAGCTACCTAACAGGGGACAACATATTGTTCAGTAATGATGCATTTGGTCAGCACTATGCTTCAGAGCTTATGTACAATGATTTAGTTGATCAAGCAGAGCTTTATCAAGAGGCAATAAAGTACTATGCAAATATACTTACACCCTTTAGTAAGTTTGTAGAGAAGAAAATAGAAGAAGTAGTGGCTTTGAATGTACCTGTAAGTATGATATGTCCAAGTCATGGCATCATTTGGAGAGATAATCCGCTTCAAATCGTTACCAAGTATATGGAATGGGCAAAAGATTATCAGGAAAATCAAGTGACTATAATGTATGATTCCATGTGGAACGCTACAAAGAATATGGCTGAGGCTATCGCCGCAGGAGTAAAAAGTGCAAATCCAACATTGAGTATTAAGCTATTTAATACAGGTAAAGCAGATGAAAATGATGTAATCACAGAGGTATTTAAGTCAAAAGCAGTATTAGTAGGATCATCTACTATAAACAAAGGCATACTGCGCTCAATAGCCGCCATGTTGGAAGAAATAAAAGGATTGTCCTTTAAAAATAAAAAGGCAGCTGCCTTCGGAAGCTATGGCTGGAGCGGAGAGTCCGTTCAAATAGTTACAGAAGGACTTAAAGAAGCAGGCTTTGAAGTTATAGACAACGGCGTTAAGGCTTTATGGAACCCAGATCAAGAAAGCGTAGACAAATGCTTCGACCTAGGAAAGAAATTCGGAGAAGCACTAAAATAAAAAATTAGCTTATGGATAAATTCCATAAGCTAATTTTTTTTATGATTAAGGGAAGAATATTGAAGATACCATTTTTTTATTGACTCTGTAAAGTTAATATGAAAAACTAGCACAATGTTTCATAGGAT
>ENA-OFDP01000066-OFDP01000066.1-metagenomes-genome-assembly--contig:-NODE-66-length-49095-cov-5.678895_pt1 | contig 49095 bp, 53 predicted proteins | sample MGYA00153389_OFDP01 | MGnify analysis MGYA00153389
ATCGGGTGCCAAGGTCAGCATTGCACCACCTGAAACTGTTCGCTTCTAGCCGCCCGTGTATTGGACTCGATAAATCCGATTGTTGGCTTCTTCGGTCACGAGCAAACTGCCGTCAGGAAGGGTCAACAGTCCGACGGGTCGGCCCCAAGTGGTTGGCCCCGATGGATCGAGGAGAAACCCAGTCAGGAAGTCTTCGTAATAGCCCGGCGATCGTCCTGTAGGGCTAAAAGGGACGAAAACAATCTTGTAGCCTGTGCCCTGACTGCGGTTCCAAGAGCCTCTAAAAGCCACAAAAGCGCCGTTGCGATACTTCTGAGGAAAGGTGTTGCCATTATAAAATCGCAGTCCTAACGCAGCAGAATGCGCTTCAAATAGCACGTCTGGCGTACGAGTTTTGGCAACCAGATCGGGGCGAAGACTTTGGCCATTTTGGGTGAGGCGAGGGTCAAGCCGATCGCGGCTCAAATAGGCGTAGGGCCAGCCATAAAACGCGCCATCTTTAACGCTTGTCAAATAGTCGGGTACTAAATCGCTGCCAATCTCATCGCGCTCATTGACCACTGTCCAAAGTGCGCCGCCTTCGGGCGACCAGCCCATGCCGTTCGGGTTGCGCAGGCCAGACGCAAAAATGCGGTGTGCGCCTGTTTTAGTATCCACCTCCCAAATAGCGGCGCGCCCCTCTTCGGCAACCATGCCGCGCTCACCGACGTTACTGTTCGAGCCAACCGTTACATACAATTTGTTGCCGTCTGGGCTGGCGATTAAATTTTTGGTCCAGTGGTGATTGATCGGCCCGCCGGGTAAATCAACCACTTTTACAGGCGCAGCCGTGATGCTGGTCGCGTCTGGCTGGTAGGGAAACTTGACGACCGAATCGGCATTGGCCACGTAAAAATCATTTCCGATAAGGGCCATGCCGAAAGGCGACATGAGATTTTCCAGAAACACGGTGCGCACTTCGGCTTTGCCATCGCCGTCCCGGTCGCGCAACAAGGTAATGCGATTGGCAGACGGAGCCTTGGCACCCGCACGACTCATCACCATGTTCATGACTGTGCCTTTGATGCTTTTTTCCGAGTCAGGCTTGGGTGGCGCGTTCGACTCTGCCACCAATACATCGCCGTTGGGCAGCACATAAACCCAGCGCGGGTGTTCAAGTCCGGTGGCAAATGGCATGACAGTCAAACCAGCCATGGCGGTTGGCATAGCGCCTTGCGGCCAGCCTTTGGCAGGCGCAATATTGACGGTGGGAATCAAACGCTTGACAGGCTGAGGCAACGTCGGGTTTGCGCCCGTGTCTTCAGACGACTGCAGCGTGGCGGTATCTCCGCAGGCTGCAAGACTTGCAAGGACGGCGATCGCTGAAAAAATGCGGGTGTACAAAGCGATACCAAACTGGGGGTTGATCATTATTTAAATCCTTAACTTAACGGCTTGGAAAATACTTTCTGCCCAAAACGGATCGCAGAGCAGGCTTCTTCGTCGTCAGTTTAAATTCAGTATGCCGGGTAAATTGTCAGCCGCATTCAACATGCCCTGTCAGGCAGCAGCGGGGGCTTGACGGTCAAAGCGCACATCGTGTTTTCACAACATATCAATCAAGGAGGCCTGCGGCACCGCCGGCAAGCAGCAAACCGGACATCGTTGCTCACAAGATTTTCGGCGGCCTACGCACCACGCACGCCAGGCGGTAGCGGTCAAAGGGCTGACGTATCAATACATCCCGGTGTAGCGCACTGCGCTTTTTATTGAAGAAAGTGCTCAACTCAAGTTAAAGATGTTTGCGGTGCCCAACAACGGCCAGTTAAAGCTATTGGTGCTGTCAAAGCGGGCTCTGGGTATGGGCTGATCAGCCAAATCCTCAAGTATTACTTGGAGAATTTAAAAACTTACTAAATAATTCCAACGGCGGCGAAACAATGTACAAAAGTGTCGGTGCCCGGGCATTTAAACGTTGGCGCGATTTGGCTATTTTGCAAAAAATTCATTCGTTTGGCTGGTACAGACTGGTTTACCCGGCGCACACACCGCCCGGGGAGTCAAAATGCCAGACCTGGTACGGTGACGTCTTAACTTCAATGGTGGTGCGTTATGACTCCTAAGAGCCAATCGCAGTTGTTAAAAGATCTTGACCTGTTGGTCGGCACAGGGATGGGCATTGCACCAATTGCTCCAGCGCTGTGTAGTTTGCTATCTAAAATTGTGGGGGCTGAGGCAGGTGGAATTTGCTGGTTTAGCGAAAGTGGCGCACCTGAGGGGTTTTATCAGCAAGGATCTTCGCGTGAAGTTGAAGAGCTTTTCATGAATCACTATGAGGAGCTGTTTGTGGGGCCGCATGAATACACGCCCTTTTGGAGTGTTCGAAACAGGGGGCGCGGTGTAGGTCACGGCTGGCTGGCAAACAAAGAGTATTTACGCTCCAACACGTTTAACCTGCTTATCAAGCCCAACCACTGGCAATTTTTGCTTGATGTGGTGGTCGAAGTTGCCGATGTGCCGCGGTTCAGTGCCTGCTTTTTTAGATCAGTCCAAAACCCTTTTACGCAGGCTGATGCTAAAAAGCTGACTGGTTTAATCCCCACACTGCGCCGTATTTTCAACAGGCATTCAAACCCGCTGGTGATGCAAAGCAAAACAACAGAAGGCGGCTACATGCTGATCTCCAAAGACGGGCTGCAGGTTGAGATGATTGACGCGGCGGCCAGGCAATTGTTGTCAACGATCAGGCTGTTTGATCAGAATGTGTCAATTGCTCGCCAATCATCCGAACCCCCAAGGTTTGTTCAGCTGCTTTGCAAACAACTGGGCCTGCAAAATGCAGCCAATACCAAAACAGAAATAGCACTGGCTGGCGGCACTTTGGTCGCCATTGCCAAGTGGCTGACATCCACACCGCAGATGATGGCTACAAAATTTGGTGGCGAAACTGAAACCAGCGTCTTGCCCAACAAGAAAATTCTGGTTTCAGTGCATTTCAAACCTGCTGGAGCCGTTGATGTCGTGCAGGGCATCTCTGCCATGGGGCTGTCTCCGCTACAAGGCCGCATCGCCATGTATGCTGCAGCAGGCGGCAGCCGCACCAACTGTGCCCTGAACCACCGGGTCAGCAATGAGGCACCTAAAAAACGCCTGCGAGAAATCTACGCTGCATCCAGCTGCGCGGACTGGCATGAACTGACTGCTATGTTGCGCGAGACAGATGTCACTTTAAAGGCAGCATTTTTGCAGTCCCCCCCACTAAATGCAGCCAGCCCATGCCAGCTTTGAAGCAAGCGGCTGCCCGCAAAGAGCTTGACTTGCTGGTTCGAGCCGGTTTGGGTGTGGAGCCTATCGCGCCTGCCCTGGCTCGCCTGCTGCGGGAGTTGATTGGAGCAGAGGGTTGCTTTATTGGGTGGTTCGATGAGTTCGGTACACCCGCCGGATTTTTTCATGACTCTGCACCGGAATCGGCACAGGACTTGTTCTTAAATAATTCCCAACTCTTTATTGGACCGGATGAGCTGAACATTTTCTGGCTCACGCGCAACGGGGGCTTGACAGTCGGCAACATGATGAATCCTGGCAGGGCATTTTTCAAGTCCAACACTTTTAACCTGCTTTTCAAGGCATGTCAGCACCATCATGGACTCGACTTGCGGGTCCTCGTCGATGGCGTCATTCGGGTAGGAGTTGGCTTATTTAGACATCAGCCTCAGCCTTTTTCAGAAGAGGACGCCCACAGGTTGAATTCACTATCGCCAGCGTTGCAATTGGCGGTGGTCAAGTCAACTCAATCAGTCGGCAAAGGCAACCCCATGCAATACACGGGCGGCCTGGGAAGCTTGAGTAGGCTGGAAGATCCAAGCGCGGCAGGGCATATGGTCATTTCCGCAGATGCTTTGCGCATCAACATGGCCGACGAGCAAGCCACGGTGCTACTTCGTTTGGCCAAGCACTTTGACCAAGGCGTATGGTTGATCAACTCCATGACCGCTCCGCCGCATTTCATTCAGCGCTTGTGTCTGCAATTAAAGAGCAGTACATCCACGCGGGCTAGCTTGGAACTTGACGTTGCTGGCGGCATCCTCATCATCACAGCAAGTTGGATAGCGCCCACTACAAATTTCAACGCGCCAAGCTTGCTGGGTATGCATGGCTTGTCAATTGAGCGAAATATTCTGGTGACCCTGACGTATCAAAAGTCTGCAGCCATCGACATCGTGCGCAGCATCAGCGAGTTGGGCTTGTCGCCCTTGCAAAGCCGCATCGCCATGTTTGCAGCCACCGGCGGCAGCCGCATTGAATGCGCCGTATACCATCAGGTCAGCAAAGAAGCGCTGAAAAAACACCTGCGAGAAATCTACGCTGCTTCCCGCTGCGTCGATTGGCACGAGCTGCACAGGACGCTGAACGCGCGATAAACCTGCTGGCTCAATTCCATGCTTTCGGCGCGTGTTGCCGCACCGTTCACATCACACAGGCACCAACTTCTTTTGTGACAAATTATGTCACTTAGCTATTTATTTAATAGCTGTCTGCGCCCGTTTGATAGGCGCCGAGACTGTTTTTGGCTTGATTTATGCAGCCTTGCCCCTCCCCCCAGAGGGAATATCGCCACCGTTTGCGCTTTCTTAAAGTGTGATTTGTTGATTAATTTCTACAGGTTTCACAGGCTAGATGGCGCGCACATGTTGAATTCAAATGAGTTTTTCTGGTTTTCTGTCGCTGCGTTGTTGCACACATTTACCCCTGGGCCCAATATGGCCTGTTGCTTGTCACGCTCGTCATGCCAAGGCCGCATGGCTGGATTGTTTTGCCTTGCCGGAGTACTGGCAGCGTATGGCGTGCATGTATTGACCATTTCCACCAGCTTGAGCATATTGGTGCAGGTGTCGCCGATGGCTTATGAGCTTCTAAAAATGGCAGGATCGGTTTACCTGTTGTGGCTTGCCTGGCTGGTTTGGCGTGCAGGCAGTGCAAAAGCGCAGATGGTGTGTGAACTTGTTCCAGTACGGGCGTGGGCCTTGTTTTATATGGGCTTTTTTATTAACTTGTTCAATATCAAAGCAATGCTGTTTTACCTGGTGCAACTGCCGCAATTCCTAAAAATAGATCATGGCGGTTTGTTGGCGCAAAGTATTCACCTTGGCACGGTGCAAATGGCTATAGGCGGTGTTGTTATCGGTATGTTGGTGTGTGGCTTGGCACGCCTGGAGCCACTCCTGGCTTCACAAGGCAGCATTTGGCGGGGTGCATCGCGTTATGCAATGAGCAGTGTGCTTGTGGTGCTGGCTGCCCGGCTGTTGATGTTGCGGATAGGGTTGTGAAGCTGTTGCTTGGCCCATGACAGCCAGCGGCTTTTAAATCGGCTTGGCGTCGGTCTCGTTGCGTTACTCAACGCTAGAAGCTTAATGAAAAACTCTCCCTTTAATCCAGCAGCAGGTTGCGATAAACATTCGGGCGCGAGTCAGCATTTAAAGCTTTTGTTGGAAGATTTTGGGTGTTCCGGCTGATGATGTTTTCGTTTTCGTCCCTCCCTCACGAGCAAACAAGCCGCTTGGCACAATCACTTTTTTGTGACAATTTTCTTTTTAACGCTATATTTTTTATAGCTATTAACGCTGGAAAAACCTGCCAAACGCACCGATTTAGCTCAATAGTTGTAAACCAGCTCCTCCCCTTGGGGGGAATACCGCTGCCGCCAGCGCCTTTTTAAAGTCTTTGTAGATAGTGGTTTTTACAGACATTTACCAGCCAGGCTGCGCATTTCATGCTGACTTCAAACGAGATTTTCTGGTTCGCACTGGCGGCTCTTGTGCTCGGTTTTACACCTGGCCCCAATATGGCCTACTGCCTGTCGCGCACGGTGTGCCAGGGCCGCCTGGCTGGCCTTGTTTCCCTTGCTGGGGTGCTGGCGGCTTACGGCGTGCATGTGATGGCTACTGCACTGGGGTTGACAGCGATTCTGCTGACCTCGCCTTCAATGTTTGATGCCATCAAGATTGCCGGCGCGGCTTTTTTGCTGTGGCTAGCTTGGTGCGTGCTGCGGCCTGGTGCAGTTGCTACGCTGGTAGTCAGGGACTTGCGACCTGCTCCTGCTTCAAAGTTGTTTTGCATGGGTTTCCTGGTTAATTTGCTCAACCCTAAAGCGGTGCTGTTCTATTTGGCGTTGTTGCCGCAGTTTTTGCATCCAGATCGCGGCGCCCTTATGGTGCAAACCTTTCAGCTTGGTGCTGTGCAAGTCGCCATGAGCGGCGCTGTGATGGGCGCTCTGGTGTGCGGCGTTTCGCACCTGCAGCAGCTGCTAAGCCAAGTGAACGGCGCGTGGCAGCAGATAAGTCGCTATTTAATGGGCGGTGTGTTTGCCGCCTTGGCGATTCGGCTGCTGATGGTGCGGATGGGGTAACAAGCTTTGCTCTTTAATTTATAGCTGCTAGCGCCCGAATAAAGCAGCTTAAAGCATTGTTTTAACTGCAGCCGCTGCGGTTATTGTGAAGATGAAAAGTTGCGGGTCGTTGCGAGCCCGATATTACGTTTTGGATGTACTTCGATCCCACGTCAGCCGTTTATAAAGCACACTTAATAATAAATCACCGTACCTCCCCCCCTTGGAGTAATACCGCAAAGCAAAGTTTTTGCCTAAAGTGAAATTGTCATTTGTTATGAATAAGCAACTTGTTCGCTGGTGAGTTGAGCGCACAAGCAACACGAATACGACTCTTGAACAGGGTATTTCGAATTCTTTTGTGAAAGCACACATGAAAACCAATTTTTTACGTCGATTTGCTTCACTACTTGCTGCGGCAGTTCCGGTGGTGGCTTTAACTGCCTGCGGCGGCGGCGGCGGTGACGGCGCGGCGGGTGCTACGGGTGGTGCTGGCGCTGCCGGCGATGTTGGCGGTGTTGGCGGTGTTGGTCCGGCGGGTAGCCCGGGCACAACGGAGGCAACCGGCGGCGCAGGTGCCCCAGGTACGCCAGGCTTGGCAGGCATACCCGGCATATCCGGCATACCAGGCACGACTGGCCCAGCAGGCATACCCGGCAATCCGGGCGCACCAGGCACACCTGGTTTGAGCAGCCTGATACTCACCTCAGCCGAGCCTGTAGGTGTCAACTGCGCAGCCGGTGGTGTGCGCATTCAATCTGGTCAGGACAGCAACAGCAACGCCATGCTCGACGGGCCCGAAGTCAGCGGCACACAATACGCATGCAACGCAGCGCCGTCTGCCGGCACCGTTACCAGCCCTGGCAGCATTACGGCAGCGGTGACCGGGCTGAATGCTGGTAAAACTGCCAGTTTGGTGGTTAATGGTGGTGCACCCGTCACCATCAATGCCAACGGCTTCACCAGCCTGGTCGGCGGCGTAGCAGCTGGCAGTGCCTTCACCGTGGCCATTGGCAACCAGCCTGCGCGGCAAACCTGCAGCCTGAGCGGCGGTACACCTCTTACAATTGTGGGAGCGTGACGACGGCCATTTTGGGTAATGTGGCAAGCGGCGTTGTGTCTGTTCCTGTATTGACATGTACTGACAACCCGATGTTTGCATACGTGGCAAACCTGAACAGCAACGACGTCTCGGCATTCAGCGTCAATGCTGCTACCGGCGCGCTCACCGCCGTGGGCACTCCGATTGCAGCGGGTACTGGGCCTCAATCTGTGACGGTTGAGCCGGGCGGCAAGTTTGCTTACGTGGCAAATTACAATAGCAACGACGTCTCCGCCTACAGCATAAATCCAGTTACCGGCGCGCTGACCGCCATGGGCGCGCCCATTGCAGCGGGTAGCCGGCCCTTCTCAGTAACGGTTGAGCCGAGCGGCAAGTTTGCTTACGTGGCAAACGCAGTCCGCGACAACATCTCGGCTTACAGCATTAATCTGGCTACAGGCGCGCTTACCGCCGTGGGCACGACGATTGCAGCGGGCGACGGCCCGGTCTCCACGACGGTTGGGCCGGGCAGCAAGTTTGCCTACGTGGCAAACCTCGTTAGCAACAACGTTTCGACCTACAGCATTAACCCGGCTACCGGCGCGCTTACCAATGCAGCAACTTCCAGTCAAGCGGGTGTTAGCGCACCGTCATCCATCGTTATCAGCCAGCGTCCTTGAGCCAAAGTCAAACAGTTAGCGCTTGAGGCTTTGAAATCCTTTGGCGCTAGCTGGTTTTAACGAACCTGTGTGCTATTTAATAAATAGCTGCTAACGCCCATATTTGTTGTGCAAAGGCTGTATTTGGTTTAAATTCATATTTGGCTAGCCTTTAGTCAACCCTTGTTGTCACCCGGCGAAATTTCCCGTACCTCAACATCCACTACGTCCGGGTTTTGCACGCCTTGGTGGTCTTTTTGCGGGAACGGATTGCCAGGCTGTTGCCCGCGTGCTGAGAATTTTTGCACCCGCCTGAAAGCAACCCACGGCGCCGGCTTTTGCCATGTCACCAAGGCTTTGATTAACGTGAAAACCACGGCTATCAGCCCAACGGCGAGCAGACACGCGGCAAACACCATGGCGATCAAAGCCAAAAATAGCTTGAGCACAAAATGCAGAAAACCCGCTACAAACCCACCGGGGCGGTTGTCCATTCATGCGCCTTTCAAAAACAATATCTAACGCTGGTTCGCCGAATTTCAACCCTGCAAACACACAGCGAAATTACCGGCCTCGTTGGCTTGCGACACCGTACGAGGCTCAACCAATGCTGCCGCCTAAGCCAGCAGCGCTTGCGCAAACTCGCGTGCGTTAAATGTTTCCAGATCTTCCAGCTGCTCGCCCACGCCAATAAAGTACACCGGCACGGGGCGCAGAGCGGGATTTGCCGCCTGCCGCTCTTTGGCCCACAGCGCAATGGCCGCCAGCACGCCGCCCTTGGCTGTGCCATCCAATTTTGTCACCACAAGGCCGGTCAACTGCAGTGCCTCGTCAAACGCCTTGACTTGCGACAAAGCGTTTTGCCCAGTGTTGCCATCAATCACCAAAAGAATCTCATGTGGCGACGTACTGTCGGCTTTCTGCACAACGCGCTTGATCTTCTTCAGCTCTTCCATCAAATGCAGTTGCGTCGGCAAGCGGCCTGCGGTGTCTACCAGCACCACATCTTTGCCTCGCGCCTTGCCAGCAGTCACCGCATCAAACGCCACAGCCGCCGGGTCGCCGCCTTCCTTGCTGATGATCTCGACCGTATTGCGGTCGGCCCAAACGGTTAATTGCTCGCGCGCGGCGGCGCGAAAAGTATCTGCTGCAGCCAGCAACACACTTGCGCCTTCGTTGGCCAGGTGCTTCGTCAGCTTGCCAATCGATGTGGTTTTGCCTGCGCCGTTCACTCCTGCAACCATGATGACTGTGGGGTGCTGTTGGCCAATCACCAGACTTTGTTCAAGCGGTTTGAGCAAGTCGCTCAGCGATTGGGTCAGTATGTTTTTAACGGCCACCGGGTGCGTCACGCCGCTGCTGGCGACGCGCCGCTTCACGTCGTCCAGCAAGTAGGTGGTGGCTTTTACCCCAGCATCGGCCATCAGCAGGGCAGATTCGAGGTTGTCGTACAGCGCGTCGTCAATTTGCGTGCCTGTAAACACGCTTGAAATGCTGGAGCCAGTCTTGCGCAGGCCAGATGTAAGCTTATCCAGCCAGCGTTGGCGCTCTGCAGGGGCAGCGGTGATACTGTCAAGGTCCAGCGGCGTAACGAGCGCGCTGCCGATCAAACCTCCCGAAATTAACGGCGGTTTGACAACTGCTGCGGGGGTCGCGTCTGGATGGGTAACTGTCGGCGGGGGGGATTTTTTCTTGAAGAAACTGAACATTGAGCCTACTTTTGAATCTCATCGCGTTATGCATCACCATTCTATAAAATACCGAAATCCTATGGCATTTATTCCATTTGCAGTTGCCTTGTCACTGATTTGGCCTTTGGCGCACGCCCAAACTTCTGCAAGCACCGCAGCAAAAGCCGAGCAATTTACCCTCAGCAATGGCCTGACAGTCATCGTCAAACCCGACCGCCGCGCTCCGACCGCCGCGCACATGCTGTGGGTGCGGGTTGGCTCTATTGATGAGGTGGACGGCACATCTGGCGTAGCCCACGTGCTGGAGCACATGTTGTTCAAAGGCACCGCTACCACCAAACCGGGTGAGTTCTCACGCCGTGTGGCAGCCTTGGGCGGGCGCGACAACGCCTTTACCAGCCGCGACGCCACCGGCTACCACCAGCAAATTCCATCCAACAAACTGGAAGACGTCATGCGCCTGGAGGCCGACCGCTTCGCCAACAACCAGTGGGCTGACGACGAATTCAAACGCGAAATGGAAGTGGTCAAAGAAGAGCGCCGCTCGCGCACTGAAGAATCGCCGCGCGCGCTGATGTACGAGGCCGCCACCGCCATGACCTTTACCGCATCGCCCTACCGCAGGCCCATCGTCGGCTGGATGAGCGATTTGGATGCCATGACGCCGCAAGATGCGCGCGATTTTTACAAGCGCTGGTATGTGCCTGGCAATGCTGCGGTGGTCGTGGCGGGTGATGTAGATGTGGCTGAGGTCAAACGCCTGGCGGAAAAGTACTACGGCCCGCTGGTGGCGCGCCCGGTGCCTGAACGCAAGCCGCGTGAGGAGCCCGAGCAAACCGGCGCGCGGCGGATGGACTTTAAAGGTGTTGCGTCGCAGGCTTACGTCAGCTTGTCCTTTAAAGTGCCCAAGTTTGAGGCGGCTGATTTTGCCGACCCTGCGGGTGGCCGCGATGCGCTCGCACTCACCGTGCTGGCCGCCGTGCTGGACGGTTACAGCGGAGCCCGGCTGGCGCGCGCGCTGGAGCAGGACATTCCCGGGGGAGCCAGCCGCCTGGCCGACAGCGCCGACGCGTACAACGGCCTGATGGGCCGCGGCCCGCAATTGTTCGGCCTGGGCGGTGTGCCCGCACCGGGCAAGACGGCAGAGCAAGTGGCCACCGCGCTGCGTGCGCAAATTGCGCTGGTCGCTCAAGGCGGCGTGAGCGATGCAGAACTCAATCGCGTCAAGACCCAGTGGGTGGCCAGCGAGACGTACAAGCTCGATGGCGTCTTCAACCAGGCGCGCGAATTGGGCTCTAACTGGATTGGCGGTTTTCCGCTCGATGCCAGTGCGCAATTGATTGCCAGGCTGCGCACAGTGACCAGCGCTGAAGTGCAAAGCGTGGCCAAAAAATATTTTGACGACGACCAGCTCAACATCGCCACGCTGGTCCCGCAGCCAATCGACCCGAACCGCAAGCCGCGGTCTCGGTTGCCCGCTACAGCAGGCTCAAGGCACTGATCAATCACTCACCGATGACAACTTATTCCATGACCAAGAGATCTTCAAATGCTATAACTTCAGGAGCTGCTTGCGCCCTGATATATTGCGCTACAGCCTTATTTGGCGTAAATTCGTATGCTGCTATCCCGATTCAAAAATGGGTACAACCCAGCGGGGTGTCGGTATATCTGGTGGAAAGCCCAGCGATTGCCATGCTTGACGTGCAGATTGATTTCGACGCAGGCAGCCGGCGTGACCCGGCCAACAAAGCGGGGCTGGCCAGCGTGAGCGCATCGCTTGCGGGCAAAGGCATTGCGGCGCGCGGCGGCATGCCCGAGCTCGATGAAAACGCATTGGGTGAAGCCTGGGCCGATTTGGGCGCGCAGTTTGATGCCAGTGCTGGCGGCGACCGCATGAGCTTTTCATTGCGCACACTGACTGAGCCCGATCTTCTGGCCAAAGCCGTCGCGCTTGCGGCGCGCCAAATCGGTGAGCCGTCTTTTCCCGATGCGGTCTGGCAGCGTGATCGCCAAAAAATCATTGCCAACCTCAAAGAGTCGTACACCCGGCCAGGCTCGGTGGCTGGCCGCGCATTCACCAGTGCGGTGTATGGCAGCCATCCGTACGGCTATGAAGTGACTGAAGCCAGCGTTGGCAATATCACTACCGCCGACATGCGTGCTTTTTACGCCAGTGGCGTTGCGGTGTGCCGCGCCCGCATCAGCATGGTGGGCGCAGTCACGCGCGCGCAAGCCGATACCATCGCCCAGCAGCTGTTGGCGCGCTTGCCGCAAGTGGCGTGCGCCAGCTTGCCTGCGGCAACGCCCGTCGCTGAAGTTGCGCCGCTTGCGCAGGCACTGCAAAAAAACATCCCATTCGACGCTGCGCAGGCACAAGTCCTGATGGGCCAGCCCGGTTACAAGCGCGATGACCCGGCGTACTTCCCGCTGCTGGTGGGCAACTACATTTTGGGCGGTGGCGGTTTTGTGTCGCGTCTGCAAAACGAGGTGCGTGAAAAGCGTGGCTTGACCTACGGCGCGTACAGCTACTTTCAACCTGGTCTGCACGCCGGGTCTTTTACGGTCAGCCTGCAAACGCGGCCAGACCAGGCCGCCCAGGCGCTTGACGTTGCGCGGACCGTGGTGAAAGATTTTGTAGCCAACGGCCCAACAGTCGAAGAACTCAAAGCCGCCAAAGACAACCTGGTCGGAGGCTTTGCGTTGCTGATCGACAGCAACCGCAAGCTGCTAGGCAACATCAGCAGCATTGCATGGAACGACTTGCCTTTGACCTACCTTGATACGTGGGCGGACCAGGTCAGCAAAGTCACGGCGCAGGACATCAAAGCCGCGTTCTCTGCAAAGCTGCAACCTGACAAAATGGTCACTGTCGTATTAGGCGCAAAGCCCTAAAAATTCACACAGCCCAATGAAGTACACGCCACAAGTCGCCACTGAAAAACCGCAAAAAGACCCGGCAAAAAAACTCGCCAGGTCAGGCAAAGTCGTTGGCCGAAAAACCATTCCACCCGGTGAGGTGCGCATCATTGGCGGGCTGTACAAGCGCAGCAAGTTGCCGGTTGCTGCTGTTGCAGGACTGCGCCCCACGCCCGATCGCGTGCGCGAAACACTGTTCAACTGGCTGGGCCAAGACCTCACTGGCTGGCGCTGCATTGATGTGTTTGCGGGCACCGGCGTGCTGGGTTTTGAAGCGGCCTCGCGCGGCGCGCAAGACGTCATTTTGTGTGAGCAAGACGGCGCTTTGGCAGACAAGCTCAAGGCCACGCAAATCAAACTCAAAGCCGATGCGGTCAAAGTCGAGCGGGGCGATGGCGTCAATTTGCTGCGCCGCATCAGCGCAGGCAGTTTGCAACTGGTTTTTTTAGACCCGCCTTTTGAGTCCAACGCGTTTGAGTCCGCCCTGAAAGCCGCTGCAGCGGCAATTGGCACGCCGGGTTTTGTTTATCTTGAAGCGCCCAAGCCGTGGACAGACCTTGAGCTGGCCCCTTTCGGCTTGGCGGTTCACCGCTTTGGCAAAGCCGGTGCGGTGCACTTTCATTTACTCCAGCACCTTACCTAGGCGCTGCCATCGCACGCCATCGGGCCCACTAGAAAACCACACCTGACGCGCTTTACCGACCACGTCTTGCATGGGCACACTGCCAAAGTCGCGTGAGTCTTTGCTGTTGCTGCGGTTGTCGCCCATCACAAACACCTGGCCGGCGGCCACTGTGATGTCAAGCTCAGTCGCGGCCGGTTTATCAGTGGCTTGCGCGCTAGGCAGAGCTGCTGCCAGCAGAACGCCGTTGACCTGAACCTCACCGTTTTTTATCTTTACCTTGTCGCCCGGCAGCGCAATGATGCGCTTGATGTACTTGAGCGTGCGGTCGTTCGGGTAGGTAAAAATAGCAATGTCGCTGCGTGCAATGCTGCTGGTCTGCCCGCCGGGTATGCCGGCCCAACCCGCACGGTTGTAGCGCTTGTCGGCAAACAACAAATCACCCTGCAAAACCGCCGGGGCCATGCTGGCCGATGGGATCCGAAACGGCTCAACCTGGTTGCTGCGCACATAGTCAATCAGCAGTGGCAACGCCAAGCCGCTGCACAGCACCAACACCGCTGCATACGCGCCGCTGCACTGCCAGGCAGCGGCCAGGTAGTGTTGCCGTTGCCCAGCCTGGCGCCACGCATCAATGATGCCGAACAGCCACAAGGCCATCACTGCAAGTGCGCTCAATGCCAGCGTGGGTACCGTCAAGACCGCAGGCAAGTACAGGGCAATGGCAGCAATTCCAGGAACGCTGATCAAGGCGAATGCCAAGAACAGCCAAATCGCCTTGTTGACCTGACCGTTGTACAGCTGCCCAAAGCCGGGCAGCACCAGGGACATGAGTGACGCGACAAAGGGTTTTCGGGGTTGAATGTTGGACATAATTTTTTGAAAATTGTGGATGGATTGTTGTTAGTTGTCAGGTCAGCCAGCCGCGGTAGCGCTCCAAATACCAAAGCTGAACATCGCCAGCTGCGCCAAACCTGCCAAGGCTGCTGCGCTCAAAGCCAGCGCCTGAGCCGCCAGCATCAAGCGGCCAGGCCGCGCCGCCACTGGCTGCGGCGCTAGCTGGGCCACCCGCGCCATGACCTTGGTATGAAAGTCCACTGACGGCGTGACCAGGCCGTCGCGCAGCCAGTTGTCCCATTTGGTTTGCGGTTGTTCAAGCATTGGGGTTCTCCAAAATTTCGGCAAGTCGAGTTCGTGCGCGATGCAGCCGGGTTTTCACAGCACCTGTTGTGCAGCCCTCGATGCGGGCAATACTGGCCAAGTCGAGCTCGCTCACATACGCCAGCGCCAAAACGCAGCGGTCGCCCGCAGCAAGCTGCGCCAAGGCGCTCCGCAGCTGCTCTCGCTGCTGGGCGCGCGCCAGTACCTCGCTGGGCCCTAGCTCCTGGCTGGGCATATCGATCGGCATGGAACCCTCCCATACCTCGTGGTGGTTTGATGCGCGGCAACGCTCGTTGATCGCCAGGTTGCGCGCAATGGTGAACAGCCAGGTTGAAAACTCGGCACGCTGCGCGTCGTACTGCGCCAGGGCCTGCCAGGCACGCAGAAAAGTTTCTTGCGCCAAGTCTTCTGACTGCGCTTGGCCAAAACCCATGCGCCCCAAAAACCCGAACAAAGGCACTTGAAAGCGCTTGACCAGCACCGCAAAGTCCGCCTGGCTGTCGGCGGCGCTTCGCCGATTCGACTTGTGGGCTACACCGGTTGTTCCAGCTGTGCCGACTATCAGACCCAGTAGCTTGGTAATGTTCATGAGATGGTTTCAGTTGCATACCTCTTATACCGATGCAGCGCAAAAAGGTTACAGCCTCATGTGCTGAAACTCGTCCTGCCCTGAGCGGCATAATCGAGTCATGGCACGCATCGCAGTTTATTCCGGCACTTTTGACCCCATCACCCTGGGCCACCTGGACGTGGTCACGCGCGCCGCTGGTTTGTTTGACCAGCTCGTCATTGCGGTAGCAGTTGCGCACCATAAAAAAACGTTATTTAGCCTTGAAGCCCGCGTAAAATTTGCGCAAGCAGTTACTAAACATATAGCAAATGTTTTGGTTCTGCCGTTTGATGGTTTGATCATGGAGTTTTGCAAAACGCACAACGCCCAAGCAGTGGTGCGCGGCATTCGCAACCTGACCGACTTCGACTATGAAGTGCAAATGGCCGCGATGAACCGCAAGCTGGCGCCGCACATTGAAACCGTCTTTTTGCTGCCTGATGCGCCTGTGGCGTGCATCAGCAGCACGCTGGTACGTGAGATCAGCAAGCTCGGCGGCGACGTCAGCCAGATGGTCAGTGCTGAGGTGCTGGCCGCGTTGAACGCTGCAAAGGCTGCCTGAATATGGCCCTGCTGATCACCGACGAATGCATCAACTGCGACGTGTGCGAGCCCGAATGCCCGAACCAGGCGATCTACATGGGCAAAGACATTTATGAGATTGACCCCAACAAATGCACAGAGTGCGTAGGCCACTTTGACGAGCCGCAGTGCGTGCAGGTCTGCCCTGTGGCGTGCATTCCGGTCAGCCCGCAGCATGTTGAAACGAAGCCGATGTTGTGGGCGAAGTACCATCGTTTGACCGGAACAGTTGCCGTTGCAGCTGAAAATGCGGCTTAAAACACCCTTTACACCGGTTTTAAGCATCTTTTCATGCTGTAGCGCAATAAATACGGGCGCAATCCGCTCTGTTAATCATAGCAAAAAATAATAATCTGCCATTGAACTCTGCTTACCATCTGACCCCTGCACCCACTTTGCCGCTGGCCGTAGCGGCCGAGCGCATTGACATTGACTCGCCCGCCGGACCCATCAGCTACTACCATGCGTCACCTGCACAAGCTGCAGTCGTGCAGAGGCCGCTTCTGTTGATTCACAGTGTCAATGCTGCGGGCTCAGCGGCTGAGGTTGCGCCGTTGTTTGACCACTACCGAGCAACACGCCATGTTTATGCGCTGGACTTGCCCGGCTTTGGCTTTTCAAACCGCGCTGACCGCGCCTATACCCCGCGTTTGATGACCGACGCCGTACTGGCGCTGATTGACGTGATGCGCAAAGCCAGCGGCGGCGCTGCGGTAGATGTGTTGGGTGTGTCGCTCGCGGCTGAATACGTGGCACGGGCCCAGCGCGAAGCACCGCACACCATTCGCCGGGCAGTGCTGGTCAGCCCCACCGGTTTTAGCCGCGCGAAGCGGCGCTACGGCGCGCCGGGTTCAACCTTGGGCTTGCCGTGGCTGTATAAAACGTTTACCTGGCCATTCTGGTCAGACGGCATTTACCGAAACCTGACCCGCCCCAGCGTGATCCGTTATTTTTTGCAGCGCACTTGGGGTGCTAAAAAAATTGACGAGGCACTGTGGCGCTACAACCTGCTGATTACCCGCCAGCCAGGCGCAAAGCACGCGCCGTTTTACTTTGTGTCGGCGTTTTTGTTCAGTGCTGACATCAACACGCTGTATGAAGCGATGGACTGCCCGGTCTGCGTGACGATGGCCACGCGCGGCGACTTTACCGATTACCAGGGCCGCACCACAGTACAAACCAAGCCCAACTGGCAGTTTCACGCAGTCGAAGGCGGGGCGCTGCCGTATTTTGAGGATTTAGCGGCGTTTACGAAGGTTTTGAGCCCGTTTTTGGATGATTTCTAGTGCTTTTTAGTGCTGTAGCCTAATAAAAACGGGCGTAAACAGCTATTTAATTAATAGCATTTTATTCTCGCTGCAGAGCCAAGGCACTGGTGTGTACCAAGCTAAACCGGCCTCCCGCATTTTCCTTTTGGTAGTCCCAGCGCTCAATCTCACAGCGCAATTGACTCGCACCCGGCTCGGTCTTAAATTCAACCACGTTGACCGAATTGGGCGCTTCACGCCGAATGCGGCTTGAAACCGCGGTACCCGCCTGAACGCACCACATGCGCCTTGCCAGCCCATCAACCCGCGCTGACAGCTCGCAGACGTACGGCAGGTGGATGTGCCCGCCCATCACAATGTCTGCGCCTGCTGCAGACCAGGCCTTTACAGCCGCGTGCCAGCCTTTAAGGCGGTCGTGCTCGTCGCGCGTCCGCAGCACATGCACCGGTTGGTGCACCACCACTATGCGCAGTTGCTGCGCTGTTGCCTTTGAAAGCTGCTCGCACACGCGCGCAATCTGTGCCTTTGAAACGTCGCCGTTTTTATGTCGCCACCAGCGCGTGGTGTTGACTGTCGAAATGCTCAGCGATGGCGTTTGCAGGTGCTGCTCAAGTGCTTGGCCGAACGCTTTGCGGTACGCAGCGTACGGCTGCACAATGCGCGCGAAAAGGTTGAACAGCGCAATATCGTGGTTGCCGGGTATGGCCAACATGTGAGCAGCATTGAGCCGATCGCAAAATGCGCGCGCCTGGGCGAACTGCGCGTGCGTGGCGCGCTGCGTGATGTCCCCTGATACGACCAGCACGTCGGGCTTTTTTTCACGCGCCAGCGCCTCAAGCGCCTGCACCACTTGCGGCTGCTCGGTGCCAAAGTGCGTATCTGAAATTTGTAGCAAGGTGGTCATGCAATCTTGGCTCGGTCGGCGGGTGCGGGCACCATCAGGAGCAGCGGCGTATCAGCCACCTGAAACACCAGCGGCAACGCCATCCAGACGACTTCTCCGTCGGTGGCGACTTTGATCCGCCGTTTACCGCGTACCGCAACTTTCAAGCGCCTAAAGGAAAAACTGTCGATGTTTTCTGCATCGCCGAGCCGGCCTATTGCCCCGCGCACCAGCAGGCCAAACAGCGCCAGCGTGCCGATGGGGCGCGGTGCAATGCCCGCCAGAGCGCCCTGGTTTACTGCATCTGCATGTGCTTCATCAATGCCGACCTGGGCGAGTTGAAGATGGTTGTTGCCGATGAAAAGCGTGGGCGTTCGCAGTGTGGTGGTTTTACCCGCCAGCTCAATTTCAAGTCGCAGCTGGCCGCTCGCTTTGAACAGCGTTGCCAGCCCCGATGCAAAAGCCACCAGGCGGCTGCGGCCAAATTGCTGCTTCCATGCTTCGCGGTCTTCGAGCAATTGCGGGTACAGGCCCAAACTGGCGTTGACTAAAAACACGCGGTTATTGACCTCTCCGACGCTGACGGGTGAAATGCTGGCACCCAGAAGCGCTTCGGCTGCGGCCCGAGTGTCTTGTGAAATGGCGTTGGCGCGGGCAAAGTAGTTAAAGGTGCCTTGCGGCAACACTCCAAATGGGCAGCCGCTGCGCAGAACTGCTGAGGCGGCCGTACTGACGGTGCCATCGCCGCCTGCCGCTACCACCACACCGTTTTGAGCTTTCGCCAGCATGACCGCCTTTGCGCAGACGTCGCCAATGCTGGCTGTTTGGCCTATTTCAACGAACTCAAACGGACGCCCGGCTGCTTTAAAAACCTCCGATACGATACGCCGCTCGTCTGCCGCTTCGTTGGCGCCCGACGCTGCATTCATCACGATAAAAAGCGGGCCAGAGCGCGCAGCTTGTTGGGCGGAATCGGGTATTGCTGTCATTACCATAGCTTAGCTTTTGTACGCTCAATGAATTGTCAGTTGAAGCCCCTTGTTACCTAAAGTTCAGGGCGGACTTCAACCGCTTACTTTCAATTTTCCAGGTGCCTCAGTTTTCCCGATTTCGCGAGGGTGGGTAAATCGGGCTTGCTACCTTGCCAACGCCATATTGTTCATATAAGGGCTTACAAACGGTTAGGGGTCTGGGCAGATGGCGCCCACCAGCAGAATACGCGTGGCCTTGCTGATTGTCTGCAAGACGGGAGCGGGGAGGAGCAGTCAGGAGGTTAAAATGGCGATTAAATCGATCTGTAGCTCAACAAATACGGGCGTAATAAGCTATTATTATAATAGCAAATATAACGCCAGAATTGAGGATAACTTCTCCAATGGAACAGCCCGCTGCTAGTCCGCTTGCCTCCGCGCTGGCTTGTGCGGTGGTCCAGCACTGCTTTGCGTTCAAGGGCTCCAGGCTGTGTTTAGCCGCTTGCGCTTAAACCACCACACGCCGCCGCTGACAATCAAGGTGACCACCACGATGCCCAATATGCCAAACAGCCATATCGCACCCACGATGAAGGGGACCGCAGCGCCTGCAAACTGCATCAAGCCGCCCAACAACCCTTGAGTCACTTGCAGTAAAGGTGCGAGCGCATCCACCATTTGCTGCCACCATGGCGCAACGATAGCCGGCACTTGCAGCTCTCTGGCCTGCTGCAAGGTTTGCTCCCAGGGCAATTGGCCCGCCCACTGCAGCAGGCGGTGCGAAAGCCAGGCCAGCAAGGTCCAAAAGCCCATCAAAACGACGGCCAAAATCCAGATAAATATAGTCATAGATTAAATTTTAGAGTTGTAGAACCGATGCTTGGCCCGTGATGGCTTCACCGCGTATTGGAACGCGGGTTGTTGGAACGCAAAGTGCCTTGGAAGTTCATGCCCAAGCGCTTACGAGGCGTAGGGCTATTTGATGTAAGCGTCCCACTTGCCATACCTCGCTTCAATTTTGCCCTTGGGGATAGCAAGCACCATCAGCAAAACGCCGACTGCAATACTGACCGCCATAACCAAACCCGTCGTTTCAATCACGAAGGGCGACGCAGCCAATGCCAAGCCCAGCAACACATTTAATTAACGCACTGCCTTGGCCACGTCAGCCGCCGCTAACGACACCACCGTCATGGCCAAGGCACCGACCACATGGTGGACATGGGCCAAGTTGCCGTCGACTCCCAGCGTAACGTGAGGCAACATCAGCGCCAGGCCAATCGCTGCACACAGCGCCAGATTCCACGGCAAGTTCACACCGCCGCTTAGCGTGTCGCGCAGCACTCTAGACGCGGATCGGTCAAACTCATAGGGCAAAAAAGCGTTCGTTTGCTGACGATGTCTTTCGCTGCGAGGCATCTCGTCGGTATCGCCCACAAACAGCAACCGCACCCGGTTTTGCCCAGCACGCGCGCGCCTGCGTAAAAACTGCAGCGTGGCAATCAACTCATCGAGCGAATAGGGGATTTGAATCAACACAGCCGCCGCGCCTGCCAGCGCAACAATGCTCCAGGTGCCAATCACAATCGGCTGGATGACGATGAAAAATATTGATGTGACGCGGCCAGGGCATGGTGCGCCAGCGCATTCGTGCGCCGACCAAGCCCGTCAAGATTTCCAGCGCGTAGGTGTAGCCGCCCAGCGCAGCGTCGCTGACCGGAAAGGCTTTGGAAACGGCTGAGGTGATGACCTCTTCAGTGCCGTTTTGTGGATCGGTTAAGGAACCCTCAAAAAATGGATCCCACACCTCGGGTATGTGCCCGAGTTGGTAGCCCGTGAAATAGCGTAGCTTTAGCCGGGTGGGATTTCGGGGCCATGAAGTAGCCAGTGCGGATGCACCCGGCTCAGGTTTCAGGCACACGGCCAAACCAAAAATCAGCGCGCCCACGAGCGTGTCAGACAAGTCGGCGGCGGCGCTGTTGGTGTTGAACACAAACGGAATGGCCATCACCAAAGTACCGACTCCGGCACTGGCCCAGCGAGCCCAAGTGGCCTGCCAAGACAGCGCAGCAGGGAGGAAACCAGCAATGCTAAACCCAGAACCATTTCTGTGGTTCGCAAACCCGGTTCTTGAACATTGATCAACAACGGTTGCGTGATCAGCCAAGTCGCCAAACCCATGTTGACAAAATGCGCCCAGCGGTTGGCGTTGTGCTCGGTACGAACTTGCACTTCACGCTTGGACCGCAACGTTTCTGCGTTCTCGCCCTCCCGGTGGGCCTCTTCAAGCGATTCGGGCAGGGCAATGCCATGTCTTGCGTACTTGCGCAAGGGTTGTCCTTGAGCGCCTGCACCATGGCAGGCAATTCGTCCTTCAGGCGGTGCATGGCTTCCCAGTCCATCGGGCTGCCTGAGTGAAAGTAGCTTTGAAAATCTCGCTCATAAATACGTGCCATTTGCCTGGCCAGCGTGGGCACCATAGACGTGGTGTCGTACACACCCGCCAGGCGCAAATTGACATATGGGATTTCCCCGTGCTCTTGGCACAGAACTTCCTCGGCTCTGGCTTTTGATTTTGGGTACATCCAGCCAAGCGCGATCGGCTGGGTTTCATCAATGCGTTCGCCGGGGCGGCACAGTGCGTGTACCAGCATGGAGCTGGCATAAATAAACTGTTTTGCCTCGAACGCGTGCAACCCCCTGAGAAGCGCGCGAGTGCCTTGCACATTGATGCTTTCACATAACGGTTTCTCTTATCGATAAAATCGAAATAGGCCACCAGCTTTACCACGCTGGCGATCTGCGAACCATACGCATCGCGTATTTTGTGCAGGCCTGGGAGCCTAGCCCGAAAATTCCCACTGTTTTTTGGCCACCAGCACCGCATCTGGGTACGGCGCTTTGCCGCGCGAGCCGTTGTAGCGGCCCAAGCCCAAAAACAAATCGCCTTTTTCACGGTCTAGGTAGTGCCGCAAAATCACGCAGCCAAATCGCAGGTTGGTTTGCATGTGAAAGAGTTTGGAGGGGTCGCTGTCGCCAATCACGCGGGTCCAGAACGGCATGACCTGCATGTAGCCGCGTGCCCCGACCACGCTGATAGCATGCCGTCTGAAATTGCTTTCAACCTGAATCAAACCCAGCACCAGCGCCAAATCAAGTCCGGCGCGTTTGCTTTCATACCAAACGGTTTGCAGGAATTCTTGCCGAATTTGGGCCTCAGCTTTTTTCTTGTACAAACGGTCGCTCATGGCGGCCAGCCACCGCAGGTACTTCAGCCTCGTCTCTGGGTCGGTGAACTCCGGAACGGGCGGTGCCTGGTTGGCGACAGCGGACGTGAGTGTGGTGCGCACGGAGTCGATGAGCGGTTCTTCCAGCTGGCCACCGGCATGTGCTTGGCTTAAAAATAAGAGCTGCCCGCACCCGATGATTGTGGTCTGCAGGGCCAATCTTCTGCTAAAACCGGTCGAGTTCACAAGCCCAGCTTGCCTTTGAGAAATACCAACGCATCAGCGGTGTTGATGGGGGTTGCTGCTTGATCGCGGCGGTGCTGGTACTCAATGTGGCCTTCTTTCAGAGTCCGGTCGCCAATCGTCACGCGGTGCGGCACGCCAATCAGTTCCCAGTCGGCAAACATCGCGCCGGGGCGCTCGTTGCGGTCGTCCAGAATCACGTCAACACCTAGAGCCATCAGCTCAGCATACAGCGTGTCTGATGCTGCTTTGACATCTGCAAAACGGTCCGGGCTGATGGGGCACAACACCACGGTGAACGGCGCAATCGCATCCGGCCAGATGATGCCTTTGGCGTCGTGGTTTTGCTCAATCGCGGCGGCGGGCAGGCGCGTGATGCCGATGCCGTAACAGCCCATTTCCAGAAACTGCGGCTTGCCGTTGTCGCCCAAAAAGGTGGCGTTCATGGCTTTGCTGTACTTGGTGCCAAGGTAGAAAACGTGGCCGACTTCAATGCCGCGTTCGATGGCGAGCACGCCTTTGCCGTCGGGGGATGCGTCGCCAGCCACCACGTTGCGCAGGTCGGCGATTAAATCGGGCTCAGGTAAATCGCGGCCCCAATTCACGCCTGTGACGTGAAAATCAGGTTCATTCGCACCACAGACCCAGTCCGCCATCGCTGCTACTTCGCGGTCTACCGCCAAATTGACGGGCTTGAGCAGGCTCAAAGGTCCGAGGTAGCCCGGCTTGCAGCCAAAGTGGTCTTCAATCTCTTGCACGGTGGCAAACCTGAAGCCCGCCAAGCCTTCAATCTTGCCAACCTTGACTTCGTTCATGTCATGGTCGCCGCGCAGCAGCAGCAGCCAGACTTGCGTTTTTATTACCTCGTTTTTGTCGTTCAACGTGTCGGTGGCCAATACCAATGACTTGACGGTAGATGCCAGCGGTATGCCCAGCAATGCCGACACATCTGCGCAGGTGGCTTTACCGGGCGTAGCGGTTTTGGTCATGGCTTGCGTTGCCGCTTTGCGCTCTCCTTGTGGTGCCAGCGCCTCGGCTTTTTCCATGTTCGCCGCATAGTCACTCGTTGGGCAGTACACGATGGCGTCTTCGCCTGTGGCAGCAATCACCTGAAATTCTTCGTTCACGTCCCCGCCAATCGCGCCGCTGTCGGCCGCCACAGCGCGGTACTGCAGGCCAAAGCGGTCAAAAATTTTGCGATACGCCGCCGCCATATTTTGGTAGCTGATTTTTGCAGATGCCTCGTCGCGGTCAAAGCTGTAGGCATCTTTCATGATGAACTCGCGCCCGCGCATCAAACCAAATCGGGGGCGGCGTTCGTCCCTGAATTTGGTTTGAATTTGATAAATATTTTTCGGTAATTGCTTGTAGCTTTTGATGTCCTGGCGCATCACATCAAGCGCTACTTCTTCACTGGTGGACTGCACGATAAAGTCGCGTCCATGGCGATCCTGTATGCGCAGCAGCTCTGGGCCGTTGGTGGTGAAACGCCCCGTTTCCTGCCACAGCTCGGCAGGCTGGATCACCGGCATGGTCATCTCAATGGCACCGGCCTTGTTCATCTCGTCGCGCACGATGGCCTCGACTTTGCGAATCACGCGCAGCCCCATCGGCATGTAGCTGTAAATGCCAGCGCCCAGCTTTTTGATCATGCCCGCGCGGGTCATCAATTGGTGGCTGGCGATTTCTGCATCAGCAGGCGCTTCTTTGAGGGTGGAAATATAAAACTGCGAGGCTTTCATAAGCTTTTTTCTGGGCTGCGATTAGTGCTTACTGGCGTTGATGGCGTCTAACGCTTGGCATAGCGGAGTTCGCTGTGCATAATGCACTTAGTTTAAAAAATTGAGGTTTGATTATGCTCGACCGTGATGGCTTCAGGCCTAACGTCGGCATCATCTTGCTCAACCAGAAGAGTCAGGTATTTTGGGGCAAAAGAATCCGCACACATTCGTGGCAGTTTCCGCAAGGCGGCATCGACCGGGGTGAGAACCCCGAGCAGGCAATGCTCCGGGAACTGCACGAAGAAGTCGGGTTGCTACCGCAGCATGTGCAAGTGCTGGCCCGAACCCGTGACTGGTTGCGCTATGAGGTGCCGGACCGTTTTATCCGCCGCGACGCGCGTGGACATTACAAGGGCCAGAAACAAATCTGGTTTTTGTTGCAACTGGTTGGCCACGACTGGGACCTGAACCTGCGCGCCACCGACCACCCCGAATTTGATGCGTGGCGCTGGAACGATTATTGGGTGCCGCTTGACATGGTGGTCGAGTTCAAGCGCGGTGTGTACGAAATGGCGCTGGTAGAGCTGGCTCGGTTTGTGCCGCACTTTGCGCAATACGGTGATTACCGCAATGACCAGCGTCAGCATTTTCGCGAGCACCACTACCGCCGTGAAATGGGCGAACATACCCAGCGCGGACATTTGATTGAATTGCCGCCAGGTGCCACGTTTGAGCCTGATCCCCAGACCAGTTTTAAAGCGCTGGTACCAACCAATAAAAACTAATGCAAGTATTTTCATGCGTCAAGCGCGGACCATTGCCCAAGCCGTCTCAGTTGGTCGCAGTAATGGTGTCGGTACTGATTTTGGCCGGGACGGGAGCTGCCACTGCCCAAGGTTTTATCGACCCGGTCGACTGGAAAGAAATCGACGTACCGCCACCGCCAGTTTTCGATATGGCCAAGCTTGTCACCTTCGATGTCACGGTTAACTCCGCGCTGACCTACGGGGTAGATCCTGCGTCGGTCACTATTTCAAAAGTGGACGGCGTGGTGCGTTATGTGCTGGTGGCTTTTAGTGAAAGCGGTTCAAAAAATGTCATGTACGACGGGCTCAGGTGTTCAACTGGCGAGGTAAAAACCTACGCGCGGTACACACCGGATGGCCGCTGGGTGCCAGTCACAGATCCCAAGTGGCGGTCGGTGTTTGACACCACCACCGCAAAGCATTCGCTGCGTTTGGCTCGGGCTGGTGTTTGTGTTTCTGGCGCACCAGTGGGCACAGTGCGAGAGCTCGTTGCCAAGCTTAAGAGCCCGCCTTTAAAATTCGCTGACTAGCCCTGCCGGAGATGAAATCTTCAAGCGGCTCGGGTTAACACCAGGTTGGTTCGGTGCACCATTTCTGGCTCGCCGGTGTAGCCTAGAAGCCGCTCAAATTCATTGGACGACTTGCGGCAAATCAGCCTGGCCTCAGCGCTTGAATAATTTGATAAACCGCGCGCGATTTCAGCCGCATCAGCCGTCAATATCGCAATGACGTCGCCACGTGAAAACTCGCCCTGCACAGCAGTCATGCCAATCGGCAGCAGGCTTTTTCCCCCGTCGCTCACCTTGGCAGCAGCACCCGCATCCACCATTACCGAGCCGCGCATCTTCAAATGGTCGGCCATCCACTGTTTGCGCGCCTGATTTTTCGGTGTTTGTGCCAACAGCAGAGTGCCAATGGCCTCGCCGCCCGCCAGCCTGATCAACACCGACGGCTCGCGTCCCCAGGCAATCACGGTGGACGCCCCGGAGCCGGCCGCGCGCTTGGCCGCAAGGATTTTAGTGATCATGCCGCCGCTACCTATGCTTGAGCCTGCGCCGCCTGCCATTGCCTCAAGCGCTGTATCTCCGGCTTGGCCGATGTGCACAAATTTCGCTTCAGTGTCCTTGCGGGGGTCGGCTGTGTAAAGTCCTTTTTGGTCCGTCAGAATGATCAGTGCGTCGGCCTCAACCAAGTTGGCAACCAGCGCGCCCAAGGTGTCGTTGTCTCCGAACTTGATCTCGTCGTTGACGACGGTGTCGTTTTCATTGATGACAGGAACCACACCCAGGCTTAAAAGCGTCAGCAGCGTTGAACGGGCGTTAAGGTACCTTTCACGGTGAGCCAGGTCGGCGTGAGTGAGAAGCACCTGCGCACTGCCGATACCGTTTGCCCGCAAGCTCGTCTCATAACCTTGCACCAGCCCCATCTGGCCAACGGCTGCTGCTGCTTGCAATTCATGAATTGCCTTTGGCCGCGTGGCCCAGCCGAGGCGCTTCATTCCTTCTGCAATGGCGCCGCTGCTGACCATAATCACTTCGCGCCCGCTTTTGACCAGCACAGCCAATTGTTCGCACCACTGGCTGATGGCGTCGGCGTCCAGTCCGCGGCCCTCGTTGGTCACAAGACTGGAGCCGACTTTCACCACGATGCGTCTGGCATTGAGAAGGACGGTGGACTGCTGCTGTGCTTGCATGGTGGCACCGGGTCGTTAGATTTAAGTGTTTTAGGTCTTTTGCGCAACAAACACGGGCGCAAACAGCTATGCTATAAATAGCAAAAAAGGGTGCTGATTCTTACTCAGGCGGTAGCTCAACAAAGCGGGGGTCAATTTCTTCAACCGGCTGCTCGCTTTTCTGCACTTCCTTGATGTGTTTGTATATCGTCTTGATAAGGTGCTCGCAGCCTTCGCGGGTCAGTGCCGATATTTCAAACACAGGCCCTTTGAATTTAAAGCGCTTGACAAAATCTTTAACCTTTGCGGCACGCTCGTCTGCATCGACCATATCCAGCTTGTTCAGCACCAGCCAGCGCGGTTTTTTATACAGTGCCTCGTCGTATTTTTTAAGCTCACCCACAATCGCTTTGGCCTGCGCTACCGGGTCAACACTGTCGTCAAACGGCGCCAGATCAACAATGTGAAGGAGTAGGCGTGTGCGTTGCAAATGCCGCAGGAACAGATGGCCTAAACCGGCACCTTCAGAAGCGCCTTCAATTAATCCAGGCAAGTCGGCCACCACAAAACTCTGCTCAGGCGCAACCCGCACAACCCCCAAGTTGGGGTGCAGCGTAGTAAAGGGGTAGTCAGCAATGCGCGGCCGGGCGTTGGAAACTGCGGTGATAAAAGTGGATTTGCCTGCGTTGGGCATGCCAAGAAGGCCTACGTCTGCCAAAACCTTGAGCTCCAACTTCAAGCTCTTGCGCTCGCCGGGCCAGCCCGGTGTTTTGCTGCGCGGGGCGCGGTTGGTAGAACTTTTAAACCGCAAATTCCCAAAGCCGCCGTCGCCGCCTTTGGCAATCAGGATTTGCTCACCTGGCTCTAACAACTCAAAGAGAACTTCGCCAGTTTCTCCGTCCGTCAAAATCGTCCCGACAGGCATTTTCAGAAGAACGTCGTCGCCTTTGGCGCCGAACATGTCCGAACCCATGCCGTGTCCACCGTTTTTGGCATCGTGGCGACGCGAAAATCTGAAGTCAACCAGGGTATTCAGGTTGACATCGGCCACTGCATAAACGTGGCCGCCACGGCCACCATCGCCACCGTTCGGGCCGCCAAATTCTTTGTACTTTTCATGGCTAAAAGACACGCAGCCCGCGCCTCCATCGCCTGCGGCGATGTCTATGAAGGCTTCATCTACAAATTTCATGGTGGTCTTTGGTTGTCGACGCAATGGTAAAGCAACGAATGCATGTGACAAATAAAAAAGCCCCGACTGGTCGGGGCTTCGATGCCGCTAAAGCAAAAGTTATGCCGTAGTAGCTACTTGCGTTACGTTAACCGTGTGCTTGCTCAGCGCGCCTTTGATAGCGAACGAAACTTGACCATCGACCAGCGCAAAAAGCGTGTGGTCTTTGCCAATACCAACATTCACTCCAGGGTGAAAACGGGTGCCGCGCTGGCGAACAATAATGCTGCCAGCGTTGATGACTTCGCCACCGAACTTCTTTACACCAAGCATCTTGGGCTGGGAATCACGCCCATTTCGCGTAGAGCCGCCGCCTTTTTTCTGTGCCATTTAAGTGCTCCGAAAATGTCTGTTAAGACTTATTTTTTAACGCCACCGACCAGCGCGTCGGTCAAGGCTTTGAATTCGTCCATCTTGCCGTCACGTAGCAAAGCAGACTGCTCCGCCCAAGACGCAGGATTGGCTAGGCCAAAACGACCACCGGAAGCTTTGAGCATCGCAGTGATTGCGTCTGAATTTGCATCTGCAAGCTGCGCAAAAGTGGTAATGCCATTGGCAACCAGTACCTGCGCAATTTTTGGCCCAATGCCTTCGATGATTTCCAGATCATCCTTGACAGGCGCTGACAACACCGCCGGGGCACTGGCTTTGACCACGCCGCCTTTGCCGTCTGCAATTTCCGCAAAGAACAGCTCAGTGTAGTTTTGGCGATGGCCTTGGCGCTTTTGGTAGTGCTTGCGCCTGCGCATTTTGAAAATGCGAACCTTGTCACCTCTGCCGTGAGAGACAACCGTAACAGTAACAGTGGCACCTAGAACCAAGGGCGTTCCGACGATGATTGAGCTGCCGGTCCCGACAGCTAATACTTGGTCAAAAACAATCTCTTGGCCTACGTCCGCAGCAATCTGTTCTACTTTAATTTTTTCACCAGCAGCAACTTTGTATTGTTTGCCGCCGGTTTTTATGACCGCGTACATGTAAGACCTCTTAAATTGAGTTCCGCGGACGGATTTCCGCAGAGCCCATGACTTTAGCATACTGGGCGCGAAATAGCCACACTGGATGTTAGGCTCCACCACTAGCCCAGCCGTACAACTATCACTTCCTATAATCTTGATTGGCTATATCAATTACCGCTCGGATCACATTTGTCTGCCAACTCTACAAGCACTGCCGCTGCACTGACCCTCATTTCCGAAGACATGGCGGCAATGGACCTGTTAATACAGCGACGGCTTCGTTCCGAGGTGCCGTTGGTCAGCCAGGTTTCGCAGTACATCATTGCCGCTGGCGGAAAACGACTGCGCCCTGGTTTGTTGCTGCTGATGTGCGGCGCGTTAGGGTTTGCTGGGGAGCAACGGTTAAATCTTGCTGCTGTAGTTGAATTTATCCATACCGCGACGCTCCTCCACGATGATGTTGTTGACGAGTCAACCCTCAGACGTGGCCGCGCCACTGCAAATGATGTTTTTGGTAACCCCGCAAGCGTTTTAGTGGGTGATTTTTTGTATTCACGTGCCTTCCAAATGATGGTGGAAGCGGGCGACATGCGCGTCATGCAGACACTATCAGAAGCTACTAACGTCATCGCCGAGGGCGAGGTCTTGCAGTTGGTCAACATGCACGATGCCAGCTTGTCGGAAGAAACCTATTTGCGAGTCATTCGGTCCAAAACGGCGAAACTGTTTGAGGCAAGCGCGCGGTTGGCGGCATTGTTGGCAAAAGCGTCGCCGGAGGTGGAACATTGCTGCGCAGAATACGGACAGGCGTTGGGCACTGCTTTTCAAGTGATAGACGATGTACTCGACTATGACGGTGACGCGTCAGTGATGGGTAAAAATCTGGGAGATGATTTGCGTGAAGGCAAGGCGACGCTACCGCTCATCATTGCCATGCAGCGAGCAACTCTCGCTGAACGAACGACCATTTCAGGCGCAATAGAAACCGGTACCACGGCCGAGCTGTCGAAGATCATTGAAATAGTGAAAAATACCGGAGCTCTGGATGCAACGCGCTTGGCGGCAGCTGGTGAGGCTCATCGGGCGCTACACGCATTGCGCAGTATCCCGCACAACAAATACCGAAGTGCGCTTGAGCAACTCGCCTCGCAGTTGCTCGAGCGCCGTGCCTAAGTTGGCTGCCAGATATTTCCTGGTGGATTTCATAGGTAGAAAATGTGTAACTTTGACTTATTTTTGTGTTTACACTGCGACGCCTATCGGCGATGATTCAGTCTCACTTAAAGGTTAATGGCTATGGCCGTCGTTGATGCAGTAACAAAACAAGCACCGTCTGCTGCGTTGCCCGGCATTGGCAGAGCCTTGGTGATCGCCGGAAAAATAGGCCAGAAAGCAGCCGACGACATTTACAGCAAAGCCAAACTTGCCCGGACAAGTTTTATTGCTGAGTTAATGGGGTCTGGCGCTGTTTCACCCTTTGATTTAGCCCACACGATGTCATTGTCCTTCGCTGCGCCGGTCGTAGACGTTGACGCAATCGACATGCAACGCCTGCCAAAAGGGCTGCTTGACGCCAAAATTTGCCAGACTTACCGCATTATTGTGTTGAGTAAACGCAACAATCGTTTGCTGGTGGCTACCGCCGACCCATCTGACCAGGAAGTTGCAGAAAAGATCAAGTTTTCTACCCAGATGGGCGTCGATTGGGTGATCGCTGAATACGACAAGTTGTCAAAAATTGTCGACGCGGCCACGACCAGCGTTTCCGAGGCTATGGAACACGTCATTGGCGACGACTTTGAGTTTGACGAGTCGACCGCTGACATGGTCACTGAGACCAACGATGCCGGCGCGTCCGAGGTTGAAGATGCACCGGTCGTCAAATTTTTACAAAAAATGCTGCTGGACGCCTTCAGCATGCGCGCATCCGACTTGCACTTTGAGCCGTTTGAGCACACTTACCGTGTTCGTTTTAGAGTTGACGGCGAGCTCCGCGAGATGGCTTCGCCCCCTGTGGCGATCAAAGAAAAGTTAGCCGCGCGTATCAAGGTCATTTCAAAACTCGACATTTCTGAAAAGCGCGTGCCGCAAGACGGCAAGATGAAGCTCAAAATCGGACCGGACCGGGTCATCGACTTTCGTGTCAGCACTTTGCCCACGATGTTTGGTGAAAAGATCGTTATTCGTATTCTTGATCCAAGCAGCGCCAAGTTGGGCATTGATGCGCTCGGCTACGAGCCGGAAGAAAAGGCACGGCTGTTAGACGCGATATCCAGGCCTTATGGCATGGTGCTGGTTACAGGCCCCACGGGCTCCGGCAAAACCGTTTCCCTGTACACGTGCCTGAACATTTTGAACAAGCCCGGCGTCAACATTGCCACCGCCGAAGATCCGGCAGAAATTACGCTGCCAGGTGTGAACCAGGTCAGCATGAATGAAAAAGCCGGTATGACTTTTTCAGTCGCGCTAAAGGCATTTTTGCGCCAGGACCCTGACATCATCATGGTTGGTGAGATCCGTGACTTGGAAACGGCAGATATATCCATCAAGGCTGCACAAACCGGCCACTTGGTGATGTCAACATTGCACACCAACGACGCGCCCACCACGTTGACGCGGATGCGCAACATGGGAATAGCGCCTTTCAACATTGCGTCCAGCGTTATCTTGATCACCGCGCAGCGCCTGGCGCGCAGGCTCTGCCTTAACTGTAAATCACCTGCTGATATTCCTCTGGAAACGCTGGTCGACGCTGGATTTACCGAAGATGATGTTGACGGTAGCTGGACGCCGTATCGTCCCGTGGGCTGCTCAATGTGCAACAACGGTTACAAAGGCCGGGTTGGTATTTACCAAGTGATGCCGATCACGGAGGAGATACAGCGGATTATTTTGCGTGACGGGACCGCACTCGAGATTGCTGCCCAGGCTGAGAGCGAAGGCGTGAGAAGTTTGCGGCAATCAGGACTTCAAAAAGTTAAACTGGGAATGACATCGCTGGAAGAAGTGCTGGGCTGCACCAATGCGTAAAAAATCCTGCGAATAGAAACGAGAACCAACTATGGCAACAGCAGCACTTAAAGGCGTTTCGGACTTTGTCTACGAGTGGGAAGGCAAAGACCGGGGGGGCAAGCAGGTCAGAGGCGAACTTCGGGCAGCTGGTGAAAACCAGGTCAAGGCTTCGCTGCGCCGTCAAGGGGTTCTCGCGACCAAGATCAAAAAGCGTCGTATGCGTTCCGGCAAATCGATCAAGCCAAAGGACATCGCAATTTTCACCCGTCAGCTGGCGACCATGATGAAAGCGGGCGTTCCGTTGTTGCAGTCCTTCGACATCGTGGGCCGGGGCAATCCGAATGCCAGTGTGACCAAGCTTTTGAACGACGTACGTACCGATGTTGAAACGGGGACTTCCCTGTCTGCCGCGTTTCGCAAATACCCGTTGTACTTTAATGCACTGTACTGCAACCTTGTTGAGGCCGGCGAGGCCGCCGGTATTCTTGAGGCTTTGCTGGACCGTCTGGCGGTTTATATGGAGAAAACTGAAGCCATCAAGTCAAAAATCAAATCGGCTTTGATGTACCCCGCATCAGTTGTGGTTGTGGCTTTTGTAGTGGTCGCGGTGATCATGATTTTTGTGATTCCAGCGTTTAAAGAGGTGTTTTCTTCTTTTGGTGCGGATTTGCCAGCGCCCACATTGTTTGTGATGGCCATAAGTGAGTTTTTCGTCAAATACTGGTGGTTGATCTTTGGCGTTATAGGCGGTAGCGTTTACTTTTTCTTGCAAGCGTGGAGGCGCAGCGAGAAGGTGCAGCGTGTAATGGACCGCATACTGCTAAAAGTGCCGGTATTCGGCGCATTGATTGAAAAGTCGTGTATTGCCCGCTGGACACGAACACTGTCCACCATGTTTGCTGCTGGCGTGCCGCTAGTTGAGGCGCTCGATTCGGTCGGTGGCGCGTCAGGTAATTCTCTTTATGCCGATGCCACTACGAAAATCCAGCAGGAAGTCTCTACCGGAACCAGTTTGACGTCAGCCATGACCAACGCCAATCTGTTCCCGTCAATGGTTTTGCAGATGACCGCTATTGGCGAAGAGTCAGGTTCAGTCGACCACATGTTGGGCAAGGCCGCTGACTTTTACGAAGCCGAAGTGGATGAAATGGTGGCTGGCCTTTCCAGCTTGATGGAGCCAATCATCATCGTGTTTTTGGGCACACTTATTGGCGGTATCGTGGTGTCCATGTACTTGCCAATTTTCAAACTCGGCCAAGTCGTTTAATGCTGGGGGAGTTGCCGCGCGAGGTGCAGGTGGCGCTGGCGGGATTTCTCGGGCTGCTGATCGGCAGCTTCCTTAATGTGGTGATTTACCGTTTGCCCAAAATGATGGAGCAGCAATGGGCCAGCGAATGCGCTGAGCTGTCCGCAATGCCAGCCGTACCAACCGAAAAAATCAGCCTTACAGCGCCGCGCTCGCGTTGCTCTAACTGCGGCCACATGATCGCCTGGTACGAAAATGTCCCGGTGGTCAGTTACCTGTTTCTTCGCGGAAAGTGTTCTGCCTGTAAAACACCGTTTGGGGTGCGTTACCCCGCAGTAGAGCTGACGAGCGGCTTGCTGTTTGCTTATTGTGCGTGGAGGTGGGGCTACACACCGGCAACTCTGGTCTGGTGCGGATTTTCTGCGGCTTTGCTGGCCCTGGCAATGATTGACTGGGATACCACTTTGCTACCAGATGACATCACGTTGCCTTTGCTCTGGGCCGGGCTGGTTGCGGCTGCGTTGCAGATAAATCCACTGGTCAGGTTGCCGGATGCGCTTTGGGGTGCGGTTGCCGGCTACCTGTCTTTGTGGTTGGTGTACTGGGCGTTCAAGTTGATCACTGGCAAAGAAGGCATGGGTTACGGCGACTTCAAGCTTTTTGCGGCATTAGGGGCCTGGTTTGGTTGGTCGGCTTTGGTCCCGATTATTTTGATGGCATCGGTCATTGGCGCAGTCGTTGGCATAGCCATGAAGTTTTCAAGCGGCTTGCGTGAGGGGGGCTACATCCCTTTTGGCCCATTTTTGGCCGGGGCGGGTTTTACCGCCATGGTTTTTGGGCCGCAGGCCATCACCGGCTTGATCGGGCTGTAGGCGTCCACCGTGCTGCGCGTCGGACTCACCGGAGGCATTGGGAGCGGCAAAAGTACCGTCGCGGCGATGCTGGTGGGTGCTGGTGCTGCGCTCATTGACGCCGACGCGATTTCCCGCGGCCTTACCGTTGCAGGTGGTGCAGCAATCGAGCCGCTTTTCACGCAATTTGGGCCACGCGTTATTTCGCCGGACGGCGCGATGAACCGTGAAGCTATGCGCGACCTTGCTTTCAACGATCCAGCCATCAAACTGCAATTGGAAGCCATCATTCACCCGTTGGTGGGACTTGCTTGTGAGCACGAAGCCAGAGTCGCGCTCATAGCCGGGAAGTCCTGCGTCGTGTTCGACATTCCACTTTTGGTGGAGTCGGGCCGCTGGAGATCGCACCTCGATTGCATTGTTGTGGTCGATTGCCTCGAGTCAACGCAAATTCTCCGCGTGGTGCAGCGCAGCAACTGGGCTGCAGGCGCTGTTGAAAAAGTCATCGCCGCGCAGGCCACCAGAGCCCAGCGCCTGGCCGCAGCCGACATGGTTATTTACAACGACGGCTTGTCGCTGGAACAGTTGCTTGCGCAGGTTGAGCAGCTTCTGCCGCGCCTCAAGCTATGATGCAAAAGAAAATCTGCACACCATAAATTCACCAACTTCTTGTTGACCCAAACCTCACTGTGATCCTGTACGAGTACCCCTTTAATGAACGCATACGCACCTACTTGCGGCTAGAGCATTTGTTCCGCCGACTTGGCGAATTGGCGAGCAGAGAACATCCACTGGACCACCACTACGCGATCACCACTATTTTTGAAGTGATGGATGTCGCTGGCAGAGCGGACTTAAAAACAGACGCGCTGAAAGATCTCGAAAAACAGAAGCAGGTTTTAAACGGCTACCGCGGTAATCCGGCAATTGCAGAAGGTGTACTCGACGACGTCACCCATAAGCTTGAAACCTGTTTTGCCGACCTGAACGCCTTGCCCGGAAAAGCGGGATCGTCGCTCACTGAAAACGACTGGCTGATGAGCATTCGCAGTCGCGTTGGAATTCCAGGCGGCACCTGTGAGTTTGATTTGCCTGCCTATTTCGCATGGCAACACAACACGGTTGCATCGCGCCAAAAAGATATGCAGCGCTGGATCACCACCCTGGTGCCTTTGGCTGAATCAATACGGCTGCTGCTGCAATTGCTGCGCGATTCGGGCGCTGCGCAAATGGTGACCGCACCCGGTGGGCAGTTTCAGCAGAACTTGCCGCAAGGGCGTTCTTTCCAGTTGCTGCGCCTGCGAATTGACCCCGCACGCGGTTTGATTCCTGAAATCAGCGGCAACCGCCTGATGGTGTCGGTGCGTTTAATGCGCTTTGGCAGCGATGACCGATTGCATCCAGCGCCAGACGACGCTTCTTTTGAACTGACGCTTTGCTCTTAGCGATCAGCTCTACATAGCCATGTCAACGTCAGACACTTTTTACAAAATTGTGGTTTGCCCCGTATGCGACGGTGAAAGCATTTATGCACCAAGTAACGACTTCAGGCCGTTTTGCAGCGAGCGCTGCAAAAATATTGACTTCGGCGCCTGGGCCAGCGAAGGGTTTCGTATGCCGGTGGACACGCCGCCCGACGAGGCCGCATATGGCGACCCGAAACTCCAATAGCGCAGCGTTAAAACAAAGGCCGATATGCGTCTGAACTCTTTAAAAACACTGGTTTGCTTCGTGGCAGTCTGCTTTTTTTCAACGGCCAATACGCAGGCCCAGGCTCTGGAAACTCTGAACCCACCGATCAAAACGACGGCCAAAAAGAAATCGAAAAAGTCGGGTGGGGGAGGTGGCTCCAACGCCACTTTCAAGCCAGGGTCGCAAGAAACCACGGCAGAACGAAGCAGGCGTTTATCACGCGAATGCAAGGGCCAGACCAACGCTGGCGCTTGCGCGGGTTACACGCGCTAGAACTTGTTCAGGCCGCTGGCGCTTCCAGCATCTGCTGTAATTCGCCACTCTCGTACATTTCCATCATGATGTCCGAGCCACCGACAAACTCGCCCTTGACGTAAAGCTGCGGAATCGTCGGCCAATTGCTGTATTCCTTGATGCCGTTGCGAATATCACCGTCTTCCAGCACATTGACCGTGACGGGCTTGGTCACGCCGCAGGCTTTCAGCACTGCAATGGCCTTGCCCGAAAAGCCGCACTGCGGAAAGTTGGCATTGCCCTTCATGAAAAGCACCACGTCGCTGGACTTGACGAGCTGGTCAATGCGGGTTTGGGTGTCGTCGGCATGTTGCGTCATAAAAATCCTTGTAAAAATGCTGGCAATGTCCGATTATCCCGCGAAACCGTCAGACCCATTGGCCGCCAGAACAGCGGGCGATGCCTGCAAGGTCCGAGCGGCTCTGCACCTGGGCAAAGCCCCGTTTGGCAAGCAGGTCGCGCACGGCCGCTGCCTGGTCGTAGCCGTGCTCCAGCAAAAGCCAGCCGCCCTCATACAGACTAACTGGAGAAGCTTCGATGATTGCGCGAATATCGTCCAGGCCTTCACTACCGGCGCATAAAGCGCTCAAAGGTTCATGCTCTAAGGTGGCCAAATGCGCGTCTCCGTCGGCGATGTAAGGCGGGTTGCTGGCGATGCAGTGAAAACGCCCTTTGATGCTTTCCAGCCAGTTGCTCTGCCCAAACGCGACATCTGCTTGAAGCTGCCTGGCATTTTCTCTGGCCACTGCCAGCGCGTTCTGGCTGAAATCAACTGCAAGCACAGTGCAGACGATGTTCCGTGCAATGGCAATAGCAACCGCGCCGCTGCCCGTGCCGAGGTCCAACACGCTGGGGCAATCGATTTGCGATGCACGCATTACATCCAGCGCCCATTGCACCAGGGTTTCGGTGTCTGGGCGGGGCACCAGTACCCGGGCATCGACTGCAAAGCGCAAGCCGAAAAATTCTTTGTAGCCCAACAGATATGCCAGCGGCTCGCCTGCCGCCCGGCGCAGGCTCAACGCACGAAAGGCATTGGCTGCCTCGGCCGCCAGCGGGTCGCCATCGTGCGCCAATAGCCATGCCCGCCCGTTATCGGGTTTGCCCAGCGCGTGCAGCAGCAGCAACTGTGCGTCCAGCCGGTCCACGCCCAGAGTTTGGGCACTTAGCAATGCTTGGAGATGGGTAATTGACATCAGGCTGGCTAACTAAAACGCTATAAAATAAAGAGCTTTTTGCGCCCATATCTATTGCGCTAGAGGCCAATTCAATACAAAAAATGCCTGTTTACTGCTGTGATTCGGTTTCCAGCTCGGCCAGTTGCTCTGCACCGCGCGCCACTTGCAATGCCGTTACCACGTCGTCTAGATCACCTTCCATGATGGTGAGCAGTTTGTACAGCGTGAGGTTGATGCGGTGGTCGGTCAAACGCCCCTGCGGGAAGTTGTAGGTGCGAATACGGTCGCTTCTATCGCCACTTCCCACCAGGCCTTTGCGCATGGCCGCGTCAACCGCAGCGCGCTCGGAGCGGTCTTTTTCGTGAATGCGCGCAGTCAGTACTTTCAGTGCCTGCGCCTTGTTGCTGTGCTGGCTGCGCCCGTCCTGGCACTCGGCCACGATGCCCGTCGGCAGGTGCGTGATGCGCACGGCCGAGTCGGTTTTGTTGATGTGCTGGCCGCCCGCGCCGCTGGCCCGGTAGGTGTCAATACGCAAGTCTGACGGGTTGATCTTGATGGCCTCCAGCTCGTCTGGCTCGGGCAGTACGGCCACCGTGCAGGCGCTGGTATGAATGCGGCCTTGCGTCTCGGTGGTGGGCACGCGCTGCACGCGGTGGCCGCCGGACTCAAAGCGCAGCTTGCCGTACACCCCTACGCCTTGTGCATCGGGCGTGCCCTCGATGCGCAGCACAACTTCTTTGTAGCCCCCCAGCTCGCTGCTGGATTCGCTGATGATCTCGCAACGCCAGCCGCTGCGTTCGGCATAGCGGCTGTACAGCCTGAACAAATCTGCGGCAAATAAGGCTGATTCGTCGCCGCCGGTACCGGCGCGAATCTCAATGAATGCAGGGCGCATGTCGTCAGGGTCTTTGGGAATCAGCATCAGCTGCAGGGCGTCATCGATTTGGATGATGTCGGTTTTTGCAGCGTCAATTTCCTCCTCCGCCATAGCCGTCATTTCGCCGTCGCCTCTGCTGGCCGCAAGCAGATGCCGGGCGCTTGCCAAATCGGCCTCGCGGCTCGTCAGCTTGCGGTATTGCTCGGCGACCACGCTCACCTCAGCATGTTCGCGGCTGAGCGTGCGAAAGCGTTCCATATTACTCACAACGTCGCTCGCCGAAAGCAAAGCGTCCAGCTCATGCAGGCGGAGCAACTGGCGTTCCAGGGTTTGTCTTAAAAAAGGTTTCATGAAGATCTAGAAAAGAAGCGCGAATTCAAAGCAATGGCGCGAATAACGCAGCGCAAGCAGGATGGACGAGGAAAAAATGACGCAACAGGAACGAATTTTTATATCCTCATTCTGTACGCCGTTCTGCGGCCTTTTCCCATTTTGCGCCACCGCGTCAAGGTGTTTCAACTCGTCAGATCGAGACTAACGCTCGGGCTCGGGGGCTCGCCCGCGCGCTTGTCCGCGCAAAAACAGTTTGGATACGGTCTGCGCGGTCGCTTCACGGTGGTTTGCATCACCCGCATTCAGTTCAGCCAGCGTACCGTGCAGCATTTTTTGGCTCATGCCGCGCGCCAGCGCTTCCAGCACGCTGTCAATCGAGTCGCCTTTGGCCAGCAACTTTTTAGCGCGGCTGATTTCCAGCATGCGCCACTCGTCGGCCTGCGCGTTGATTTGCTGAATCAATGGTACGGCAGCGCGCTGCGTCAACCAGCTCATGAAGTTTTGTACGCCAGCGTCAATGATTATTTCAGCTTCAGCAACAGCGGCGCGGCGGCTTTCCCTACCGGTTTGCACCACTTGGGCCAAGTCGTCTACTGTGTACAGGTAAATGTCGGGAAGCGCTTTGACTTCAACTTCAATATCGCGCGGAACCGCCAGATCGACCATGAATACCGGGCGGCTCTTGCGCAGCTTCACGGCACGCTCGACCGCACCCAAACCAATAATCGGCAACACGCTGCCCGTGCAACTGATCACCGCATCAAACTCGTGCAGGCGTTCTGGCAGGTCAGCCAGCGGCATGGTTTGCGCACCAAACCTGCTGGCAAGCGCTTCGCCGCGCTCCATCGTGCGGTTGGCAATGACCATCAAAGCCGGGTTTTTGGCCGCAAAGTGCGTGGCGGCCAGATCAATCATTTCGCCGGCACCCACAAACAAAATTTTGATTTTGCTCAGGTCTTCAAACAACTGTGCTGACAAGCGCACCGCCGCGGCCGCCATACTGATGCTGTGCGCGCCGATCTCGGTGGTACTGCGGACTTCCTTCGCTACTGCAAAAGAGCGTTGAAACAACTGATGCAGCGTGGTGCCCATCGCGCCTGCGCCTTCAGCGGCGCGCACCGCGTCTTTCATTTGGCCCAATATTTGCGGTTCGCCCAGCACCATCGAATCCAGCCCGCTGGCGACCCTGAAAACGTGGCGCGCCGCCTCGTCACCTTGCAAGGTGTAGGTGTGCGAGCGCAACGTGCCAGCTTCAACACCTCCGCTGCGGGCCAGCCAGGCCAGCGTGTGCTCAAGCGCAGGGGATTCGCTGGCGCAGTAAATCTCGGTACGGTTGCAGGTCGACAAAATGGTGGCTTCTGGGTGCTTGGTGTGCGCCTGACGCAAGCCCTTCAGCGTTGGCGCCATTTGCTCGATCGAAAACGCGAATCGGCCCCGCAAATCAAGCGGCGCAGTGTTATGGTTTAGCCCAAGGGCCCAGACTGACATCCTCACATTATAAAATTTAACCAGCACTTTTGGTAGCTAGGGAACCCAATGTCTTTATGACTGCTTATTTACTCACTGACCACTTGCTCAATTTGCTGGCACCCGCAGCCGTTGTAGCGATATTGCTGGTTCTGTTCGGAAGGGTTTTGGGTCGATTTTTCGTATCAAATAAGACTATAGCCCAATCAATATGGGCGCAAGCAGCTATTATTTTTATAGTAAATGCTGTAGTGACAGTTGCTGGCCTGGTGTTGTTTGGCAACGACGGAAAGATGGCAACCTATGCCTCCATGGTGGTTGTGGCCGCGTTGACGTCCTGGGTGCTAAACAAGGGCTGGAAATATTAGGCGCACAGGTCGACAGTGCAATTACTGCGGGCGCGAGCAGTTCCTGTATTTGTAGCAAGTGCGCCTATCGTTTGTTGCCTCTGTGTAACGTCACAGGCCCTGCGCGCATCAACGTGCTTGCAGCCAAATCGCTCGGCTTTGCCCATGCTTCGGCTGCTTGAGGCGTTGTTGTCAGTTGCTGCAAAAGTGGTTGCAACTGCCCGCACCGACACCCGTTCGGCGCGTACCCGCTCCAGCGTGCTTTGGTGATGCTGTTGTCATCGCTGCTGTTGACCAGCGTGGCGACATTGACGATGTCACCAGAAGTCAAATCACTGGCGGTGCGTGCAGCCCTGACCTGGTCTAGCACCGTTGACAACGCGGCATTGAAATCACTGATTGAAGCGTCGCTGGTAATGGCCTCAATTTCTGCCAATATGGTGTCGCGCACAGCAGCGCTGGTAAGCGCGGTTTTGACGACAACCGCGTTGGCCGTACGCCCTGGGAAGGCAGCAACCGCCACAAAACTTGTGGGGCCTAGCGGCAGCGTCCTTACTGCTTGAGCCGCGGCGTCTTTTGCTGCCGCAAGCTGTTTGCCCTCAAGCGCGCGGCTGAGTAAGACATAGGTAAAGTTCACCGGATTCGGCACATACACAATGTTTTACTTGGCATCCCAGCCATCGATTGGACGCTTCAGATCGGCCCGGGTTTGCGGCACATTGGTCGAACACCCGCTGAAAAACGTACGCGCATCTTGGCGCACATATTCCGGGTCTTGCGACGGGTTAGTTGCCAATGCGTCCCAAACCGACTAATTTTTAAACGCCCGGCCTTGAGCGGTTCGGGTTGCGCTGGTGCACTGGTCGCGAGTGGAAAAAGACGGGAATTGATATTGATCATGCATCAATGTAGGCAATGCGGTGTCGCCACTTTTGTGGTGAGTCCGGTTCTGTACCGTCGTCCGCAGAGCCTTCGTATTCCTCATAAATACCGTAGGTGTAATGGCCTTTCTCGTGGGCCACGACCTGGCCAAGCCCCAGCGCTGTTTCAGGTGCACCGCCAGCGGTAGCGTCCAAAACGTAATTGTTGGAAGTTTTGCCAGGTTTGCCCCAGCCCGACACACTGGCGTTTGAGCGACCCGGCTTGGCCGCCAGCAAGCGGATGTCCACGTTGTTTCCAAATTGACTGTTGCGGTAAACGTAGACCGTACCAATTCAGTGACGGCCTTCCGTAATGGTGTAGTTGGTTTTGGCAAATGCGCGAATGATTCGCGTGACATAGGCGCGGTCAAGCGTAAATTGAGTTGCTTCGGTGTCGTTCGGCCTCACGCCAGAGACAACCCGCGGCTCAGCCGCGTCGTAGTCCCAGTCGGTGTTCATCACATAGTCCAGCGTCTGCAGCTCCGGGCCGTCGGTCGTGATTTGAGACAGCGGGTGGTTGGCGCCGATCGCCAGCGTGGAAAATGACAGGGGCTGTAGCAATACCGCTGCGACAACTAAGCCGGTTGTCAATCTTCAAGAAAATAGCGCGAGTCGCATGTAGTAGCTCCATCAATAAAAAATATCGTAGCGCGCCAGTTCATAAAAATTACTGTTTGTTGCATAGGTAAACTTTGATTGGTCGGCCCGAAGCTTGTGGCAAAACTTTAAAAGTAGAAAGTTGAGGCGCACTTGTGTTGTTGGCGCCCTTTTTGCGTCGGCGGCCTCAGCCGCATGTTTAGCTTCGCAGCGGATGCTTGTTGAGCTTTCGAGCCTGATTTACAAAAACTGGTGGTTCACCACTTGTCATGGCCAATGCAGCGGTTGGAGTTGCTGGCGGGGCGAAGACCCATCTCGCACAGATGGCCAACTTCAAACGTTGGTGTACGGTTCACGGCAGACCACTGTGATGGATCACTCGGACCAGGCGCTGGTCGAGATGGTGCTGCGCAATCTGGTGTCTAACGCGATTCAAGCTATGGCGCGCATTGGCGAACAAGTCCGACCGTGGGGTTCTCCTTGTGGCCTGCGAGCCGGGTCAAGGCGCAGTAACAATGGCCGCGAGCGCGGTAACGCACCGGGTTCTGCGCAGGGGCTGAAATTAACAGCTAAATCAGCTTTTGGCGCAATTGATACGGGCGGAAGCTGCTATTTAATAAATAGCAAATTGTCTTAGGCTGGCAACGGTACTAATTTATCGATGGCATCGGTAATGATGCCGTCTACGCCCAAACCCGAAAGGCGCTGCACTTCAGCTTCATCGTTGACGGTGTAAGCCAGCAATTTAAAGCCTGCGCTTTTGGCTTGCATCACGCTGGATGTGTCCCACAGCTTGTGGTTGCAAACAATGGCGCTGCAGCCCAGCATCAGGGCGGTTTCCAGCCAGCCGGTCCATAGCTCATGCAGCAGCAGTCCGCGCGGCAGCTCGGGTGCGGCATCCAGAGCTGCTTGCAGCGCTTCGGGTTTAAAAGAGGTCAGCAGCGGTTTTTTCGCTGCGTTTTGCCACAGGCGCTGGGCATGCTGCGCTACCACTTCGCCAGTTTTCTGGTCGGTGCCAGTAGTGGGCTTTATCTCGATGTTCAAGTCAAATCCATTGGCGATGCAGTAATGCGCGACTTCTTCCAGGCTGGGAATGCGCGCACCGACGAAGTCTGCTGAATGCCAGCTGCCCGCGTCGAGGGCTTGCAACGCTTGCCAGGAATGATTGCTTCCTATGCCGCTGCCATTGGTGGTGCGCTCCAGCGTGTCGTCGTGCAGTAAAAATGGCACGCCATCAGCGCTCAATTTCACGTCGCACTCAAACATGCGGTAGCCGTGGCTTACGCCCAATTTGACGGCTTCCAGTGTGTTTTCAGGTGCGAGCTTGCCCGCGCCACGGTGGGCTACCCAGCGCGGGTACGGCCAATCGTTGGCCGTGTTGTTACTCACGGCGTGGCTTTCGGTGCCTGGCGCAGCGTGGGGTCAAGCGCGACGCGCAATTTGCCGTCCACCACGCGCACATCGGCAATTCCCATTTTGGCAATTTTGTCTGCCTGCGCACTTTTAAAACTGTAAATCGGCGTGCGCTCCAGGCTTTGCTTGGCCAGCGCTGATCCGTATTGCGTAATAGCGTCCAGGACTTTTGGCGACACGCCTTTGAAGATCAAATTTTCGATGCGCGAATCATCCAGGAAAATCTCACCAGTGCTTGCCTGGTAGCGCGGCTTGGCCGACACAACGGCTGTGCCGGTAGTGGGCTGCCCAAGCAAGCTGACTACGGTGTCAAAGCTCAGCGTGATGCGGTCAGAAGCGTCGGCCAGCGTGATTTTTGGATTTTGGAGTTTGATGCACGTGACGGGCAATGGGCAATTTTCAGACGGAAACTTCGGCGCAATGGCCTCTTGAATTTGTTGCGCTGAAAAATCCAGCGTCAGCTTGCCGTCGGCGTGGCCACAGGCGGCAATTACGCCAGCAAAAAATAGCGGTAGAAAAAAGCGAAAGACTATGCGACAGGTCATTCGCAAATTATGGACTAGCTACTGACGCGGATACCCGTGCCTGAATCAAAGTGATGCACGCGCTCTGCCCGCGGCGTCAAGCCAATGGTTTGACCCAAAGCGGGTGCTGTGGTTGCTTCGTCGGTGCACACCACCAGTTGCTCACCACTTAACCCCCCCATGCGGCAGTACAGCAGGCGCTCAGCGCCCAGCATTTCAATCGATTCAACCGTGGCCTGCCAACCGCCGGAGCCTACATCGAGGTGCTCTGGCCGAATACCCAGAATATGGCCCGGCTTGGCACCCGCAGCGTGCTTGAGCAGGTTCATCGGCGGCGAACCAATAAAGCTGGCAACAAACGTGGTGGCGGGGCGGTGGTACACCTCTTCGGGCGTGCCAAATTGCTCCATGCGGCCCGCGTTCATCACCATCATGCGCTGGGCCAGCGTCATGGCTTCGACCTGATCATGCGTGACAAAGAGCGATGTGATGCCCAATTCGCGGTGCAGTTTTTGAATCTCCAGCCGGGTTTGCACGCGCAGCTTGGCGTCCAGGTTGCTGAGCGGTTCATCAAACAAAAATACTTGCGGCTGGCGCACGATAGCGCGGCCCATTGCCACACGCTGGCGCTGCCCGCCTGACAGCTCGCGCGGCTTGCGGTCTAAAAACTTGCCCAGCTCCAAAATGCCAGCGGCTTTGGCCACGCGCTGTTTGATTTCTTCAACCGGCACTTTCTTGATCTTCAGCCCATAGGCCATGTTTTCAAACACGCTCATATGCGGGTACAGCGCATAGTTCTGGAACACCATGGCAATGTCGCGTTCGGCGGGTTCGAGTTTGTTGACAACCCGGCTGCCGATGCTGATGTCGCCGCCGGTGATGTCTTCCAGCCCTGCCACCATTCGCAGCAGTGTGGACTTGCCGCAGCCTGACGGCCCGACGATGACGATGAATTCATGGTCGGCAATATCAGCCGTTACGCCGTGAATAACCTGCAGTGCCTTGGCACCGTTGCCATAGGTTTTGGTGACATTGTTGAGCTGGATGGATGCCATATTTTTCGATCTACTTTTCGGTATCAACCAGGCCTTTGACAAACCACTTCTGCATCAGCATCACCACCAGCGCGGGTGGAAGCATGGCAAGAATAGCGGTGGCCATGACCACGTTCCATTCGGTGTACGCCTCGCCTGCGATCAGGCGCTTGATGCCCAGCACCACCGGGTACATGTTCTCGTTGGTGGTGACGAGCAGCGGCCACAGATACTGGTTCCAGCCGTAGATAAACTGAATCACAAACAGCGCGGCAATCGATGTTTTGGACAGCGGCAACAGAACATCCCAAAAAAAGCGCATCGGGCTGGCGCCGTCCATTCGCGCGGCTTCAACCAGCTCGTCCGGGACGGTTAAAAAGAACTGCCTGAATAAAAACGTGGCGGTAGCCGAGGCAATCAGCGGAATCGTCAAGCCCGCATAACTGTTCAACATACCGAGGTCTGACACGACCTTGTACGTCGGTCCAATGCGCACCTCAACCGGCAGCATCAGCGTGATAAAAATCATCCAGAACACGATGCCTTTGGCCGGGAAGCGGAAGTAAACAATCGCAAAGGCTGACAGTAAGGAGATCGCGATTTTGCCCACGGCGATGACGACTGCGGTGACCAGGCTGACCCACATCATGGGGAGAGCTGGTGGGAAGCTGCCGCCCGCACTGTTTTCGCCGCCAAACAATGCCGTACGGTAGGTTTGAAAGAAGTTTGTGCCGGGTATCAACGATAGAGGATTCGATGCCGCAATTTGCTCTTGCGATTGCGTGGAGGCGACAAATGCCAGGTAGAGCGGAAAGGCAACCAACGCCACGCCAAGGATCAACACAGCATGCGAGAAAAAATTGGCAATCGGGCGGCGTTCAATCATCTCAGGTCATCATTTAGTAGTTAACTTTTTTCTCGATAAAGCGAAATTGCAAAACCGTCAGCGCAATCACAATCACCATCAGTACCACCGACTGCGCGGCAGAACCGCCAATGTCCATCGCCTTGAATCCGTCAAAGTAGACCTTGTAAACCAAAATCGCGGTGTCTTTGCCCGGCCCGCCTTGGGTTGCGGCATCCACAATGCCGAAGGTGTCGAAAAAAGCATAAATCACGTTGATGACGAGCAGGAAAAATGTGGTGGGTGTGAGGAGCGGGAAAACAATCGTCCAGAAGCGTCTGGCGGGCGATGCGCCGTCAATCGCCGCCGCTTCCAGCAGTGACTTGGGTATGGATTGCAAACCCGCAAGAAAAAACAAAAAGTTATAAGAAATCTGCTTCCACACCGCAGCCACGACGATCAGCGTCATCGCGTGGTTGGAGTTGAGCAAGTGATTCCACTGGATGCCGACCGATTGCAGTGCAAAAGAAATGACACCCATCGGCGATGAAAACATGAAGACCCACAGCACGCCCGCCACCACTGGCGCGACTGCGTAAGGCCAAATCAGCAGCGTTTTGTACGTGCCCGCGCCACGAATCACACCGTTGGCCATCACCGCCAGCAGCAGGGCAATCGCCAGGCCGCAAGCTGCAACCAACACCGAGAAAATCGCTGTGACTTTGAACGAGTTCAGGTAGGTACTGTCTGCCCACAGCCGCGAAAAGTTGAGCATACCGACAAACTCGCTCGACGTGCCAAAAGCATCTTCACTCAGCACGCTTTGGTACACCGCCTGACTGGCCGGCCAAAAGAAAAAGACCAGCACAATCAGCAATTGGGGTGCCACCAGTGCCCACGGTAGCCAAGCTGATTTGAAAAGAACTCGTTTTTCCAATTCGTTGCTTCTTTTTGTAAAGTGCTTTACTGTAATATGCTATTGATTCAGGAGCTGCTTGCGCCCGTATTCATTGGGCTATAACCCGATTTGGCACCTGAAAATGACCTTTCAAGGTCATTTTCAGGCTGTTTTTTGCCTTATTTGCCTTTATTGGCAGCCTGGAAGCGCTCAAGCTGCTCGTTGCCACGTTTGACGGCGGTGTCCAGCGCTTCTTTGGCTGACTTTTTGCCGGCCCAGACTTGTTCCAGCTCCTCGTCATTGATGGCACGAATCTGCACAAAATTGCCCAGACGAATGCCACGCGACTTGTCGGTCGTTTTGCGGATCATTTGCGTCACAGACACATCAGTCCCCGGGTTTTGCTTGTAAAAACCAGACTTTTCGGTCAGCTCAAACGATGCTTTGGTCAAAGGCAGGTAACCGGTACGCTGGTGGCTTTTGGCTGCCTCAGCGGGCTGCGACAGGAACGCGTAGAACTGGCCAACACCTTTGTAGTCACCGGCTGGTTTGCCCGACATGGCCCACAAACTGGCACCGCCAATCACGGTGTTTTGTGGAGAGCCCGGCACATCGGGGTAATAAGGCAGTGCGCCCGTGCCAGCCGCAAACTTGGCGTTGCGCTTGATGTTGCCGTACAGCGCTGATGAGCCGGTCATCATCGCGCACTCGCCCGACACAAAAGTAGCGTCTGCCAGGTTGCCGCGACCTTTGTAAACAAACAGTGCCTGCTTGGACATATTGGCCAGGTTTTCAATGTGGCGCTCGTGCAGTGGTGTGTTGAAGCTCAAGCGGGTGTCAAGTCCCTTCATGCCGTTGCTTTTGCTCGCAAATTCCACGTTGTGCCAGGCTGAAAAGCTCTCCAGCTGCGTCCAGCTGACCCAGCTGGTGGTAAATGGACATTTGTGTCCGCTGGCTTTGAGTTTGGCCGCTGCCAGAGCAACTTCTGGCCAGGTGGTGGGCACGTTGTCAATGCCAGCGGCTTTGAAAGCGTCCTTGTTGTAGTGGAAGACGGTTGTCGAGCTGTTGAACGGAAAGCTCAACATGTCGCCGCTGGGCGCGGTGTAGTAGCCTGCAACGGCAGGTACATAAGCGCTGGGGTCAAACTTGATACCGGCCTTTTTCATGACTTCCGTCACGGGCACGATGGCCTGCTTGCTGGCCATCATGGTGGCGGTGCCAACTTCAAACACCTGCAAAATATGCGGTGCATTGCCCGCGCGAAAAGCTGCAATCGCAGCGGTCATCGACTCATCGTAGCTGCCCTTGAAGGTTGGCACGACTTTGTAGTCCTTCTGGCTGGCGTTGAAGTCTTTGGCTTGGTCATTGACCCATTCGCCCAAAGCGCCACCCATAGAGTGCCACCACTGAATCTCGGTTTGTGCGTGACTGCTCAGAGGCAGGCAGACAGTAAATGCAGCCAAAGCGGCTGCTGCGTAACGGTATTTCATAAAAACTCCTGATTGATAACCCAATAAAACCAGCGGCCAGCATATGTCTGGTTTATGACAATGATATTTAAATGCAGCGCAAATTTTTAGCAAGCCGGGTTTGTATGGGGTTACCCAGCGCGCCTGTCGCTCATGTTGCACTGCGGTAACATCGGGCTGCGCCTGCGGATGCCACCTGAACAGCGCCCCTTGCCTCCCATTTTTTCACGATGAACGCACCCACCTCATTTCAAGAATTTAACGGTTTTGCCGCAGTTGCAAAGGCCGACGAGTCCCGCATTCGCGAGATTCCTTACAACTACACCTCGTTTTCAGACCGTGAAGTCGTCATTCGCCTGCTGGGCAGTCGTGCATGGGACTTGCTGAACCAACTGCGTAGCGAACGCCAGACTGGCCGATCAGCCCGCATGTTGTACGAAGTGCTGGGCGATGTGTGGGTGGTGCAGCGCAATCCGTATCTGCAAGACGACATGCTCGACAACCCCAAGCGCCGCAAACTACTGGTCGATGCCTTGCAGCACCGCTTGGGTGAAGTTGAAAAGCGCCGCACGCCGGGTGTGGATTCGCAGCGTGATGCGGTGGTGGGCGAGCTTTTGCAAGCAGCGCGTGATGCCGTCAGCCGATTTGCCCGCTCGTTTGAAGAAATCTACGACTTGCGCCGCCTGGCCACGCGCCGCTTAGGCAAGCTGACCGAAAAAAATAACATCAAGTTTGATGGCCTCTCGCGCGTCTCGCACGTGACGGACGCGACCGACTGGCGGGTGGAATACCCGTTTGTGGTGCTCACGCCTGACACTGAAGTTGAAATGGCGGGCCTGGTCAAGGGCTGCATTGATTTGGGACTGACGATTGTCCCGCGCGGCGGCGGCACGGGTTACACCGGCGGCGCAATTCCCTTGACCTGGAAGTCCGCCATTATCAATACCGAAAAGCTGGAAGCCATGACCGAGGTGGAAATGGTCACCCTGCCGGGCCTGGACAAGCCGGTTGCAACGGTCTGGACGGAAGCAGGCGTGGTGACCCAGCGCGTGGCCGATGCAGCCGAACGCGGCGGTTTTGTCTTCGCGGTAGACCCGACATCGGCAGAGGCCTCGTGCATTGGCGGCAACATCGCCATGAATGCAGGCGGCAAAAAAGCTGTGCTGTGGGGCACCGCACTTGATAATTTGGCCAGTTGGCGCATGGTGACGCCAGATGCACAGTGGCTAGAGGTGACGCGCATCAATCACAACCTGGGCAAAATTCACGACGCTGAACTCGCCAGTTTTGATCTGAAATATTTTGAAGCCGATGGCAAAACTTTTGTAAGGTCAGAGCGGCTTGACATCCCTGGCAAAAGCTTTCGCAAAGAAGGCTTGGGCAAGGACGTGACTGACAAGTTTTTAAGCGGCTTGCCGGGCATTCAAAAAGAAGGCTGCGACGGCCTGATCACCAGCGCCCGCTGGAT
>ENA-OFDP01000067-OFDP01000067.1-metagenomes-genome-assembly--contig:-NODE-67-length-48555-cov-5.640907_pt1 | contig 48555 bp, 45 predicted proteins | sample MGYA00153389_OFDP01 | MGnify analysis MGYA00153389
AATTTGGCTCAATTAGGGGCGCTTTGCATTTCAAATCTTTGTGCAACAAAGCCATGCACATATATATCAGCATTTAATAGCTGGGGGGAATGTCCTTGAAAAAGCAGCTAACTTAATGAGTTAAATAAGAAGACCGTGGCACTGGCCACGGTCTTCTTATTACAAGTGGGTAAGTTAGGGTCAACCGCATTTTAAATAACACTAAAAATTTAAAGAGTTAATAGCTGAGTTAAACTGCCACAACCTGAAATTATCATTGAAGTGTTATTGACAAAAAAATATATATTCTATATGCTTTTATTTAAGCAAACATGCCTAGGTTGAGTTTTAGCCTGCGGTTAAGAGTTCATACTCTCTTAAACAAAAAAACCTCATCTTATATTCTTAAATAAGACCAAATCCGTTATTTCGTAAGTATGTCTCTAAATCAAAAGATTTAGTTGAAGGCTTTTTATTTCCTGTCGAAATATAACGGATGTTAATATGTTAAAAGCATTTTCTAAAAGACATTTTTTTACCCAATTACCTGTTGTGGGTTATTTACCTCTTAAAAAATTTCATATTCTGCCAGTATTTGGTTTAGAACCTAAATTAATTAAACAATCGGTTGACAGCGTAGCTCGCGATCGTGAAAAAATAGGTCATTGCACGCTCTTAAATGCTCTTGTTCATTCATTGGGTTTTAAAGGTGGTTTTTCAGGATTTTTGGATGCCTATGAGCAAATCCTAAAACCTTTTATGGAAGACCATAACTTAAGCCAATATGCGGATTTGATTGAGCCAAGGTTTCCATGTGATGGAGCAAGTCGTTTAAAACATCAACGTCAAGATGTATCTGATCGACTGTTTTATGGCGATAGCCCTATTCCAGACAAAATTTTTACAGGATATAACTTTCGTTATGATCAATACTTCGATGATGGTATAGGTATCTACAATTTTGAAATTGATCATTCTGATTATGGATTACATCAGAACCCCTATGATGAAAATGATTCATCAAATGTAGATGTAGCTCTTCAAAACCCTACATTAGAAGTACCTCTGAAGCGTAAACAGTCAAATACGAGATCACTGATTGATATCGTGATTGGTGGAGATTTATTTTATATCCAGGCTGGTTTCAACCTGCTTGGAGATCAGCTGATTCAACCTAGGGAAAAAGAGCTAGTTTTTCAAATTTATAATAACAATGAATCAGCTTTAGAAAAATGTCTGATACATTGTAATAAAAAGATGAACTTGTTTATTCAGCGCATTGAGGAAGTCAATCAAGGTTGGATTGAAGTAATCCCTTTTAATGAAAATCTTATTTTTTTAAAAGGTGAAAAAGGTGAATATGACTTCCTTTTTAAAAATCAACGTGATGAAGAATTTAAACATCAAATCTACGAACCTTATTTGAAAAGAGCTGATGTACCTAAATTTGATGATGAATATCATTTTAAGCGTTGGTTCTACTTTGAATTTAAGGGAAATAGGCAACAGCAGTCACATCAAGCAGAAACAGAGTATTATTTTTCTGGTGGTAAAGCATGTGACTATCCTGGCACAGAAGAGTTATTAAAACGCTCTTTGTATATTGATTATGCCAAAACACTCGTAGATTTGGGCTCTTCTATTGAATTGCCAAAATTTCAAAAGATTAGGTTAGAAAATGGCAAATGCTTGATGGTCTCAGATTTAATCCCAATTGAAGACTTTCAGGAATTTTTAATTTCAAACCCATTGTACTTAGAAGGTAGAGCGGATGTTTTTGAGCAAGAAGGCTTGCTTGATAATCTAGAATCAGTAAATGCTGATGAAGATACGTCGTTGCCTGTATCATTGACTTGGTATGATGTAATGGCATTTATCAGTTGGTTTAATCGGAAGAATAAAGTCGAGAGCCGCTTATTAACTTATGATGAGTTTATAGAGGTTTCCCCCTTTTCTGAAAAGATCGATGATGATTCGGGATTGAGTTTTTATTCGCCACCTTTAAAGAGAACTTTTAATGGAGAAACATCTTTTATAGGTCAACCTAATGAAGAGTTCGAATACAACTGTCTGAGTTTTTATGATGAAAACGGAGACAAGATTTTTGGTCATCCACCTTATATGAAGGAAAAATCTTTCCAAAAAATTCAATTGAAATTTGAAGATGTGAAATACTTAGAAAAGCACGAACTTAGATTTATTGATTCCAAAAATTTTGGAGAATGGTTAAATAATAAAACTTGTGTTTGTTGTAAAACATTAACGGGATTTTATAACTATATTGCCAAACCAACTCCAGTATTGGATTCTACAGGTAAATATAAAGGTAGAAAAACTGGCTTTAGACTTTGCTATGAATTAAAAGATTAAAGCTATTAAATATGGGCAAGTAAGTAACTTGCCCATATTGTTATTAAGTCGTCAAAGGCTAAGTTTTTCAGTTGCTGAAGGAGCTATCGAACTCGGTGGCTATTCAGGCTTGCCTACACCCAAAATTTGATATTTTTTGTGTACAAGCTGAGCTTCTTTAAAGACCTAAAATAACTTGATACGGTTTAAATCCTTCTAATACAGCATCGGAAACTAGTTTGATAAAAGATTCTGTTTTTCCGTAAGCCATCCATTGATCCAATGCCTCATAATATGCCAATCGATTTTCAACTGTGATGACACAGGGTGGATAACCAGCTTTAAGCAATTCGAGGTTCATCAATAGACGTGATGTACGCCCATTGCCATCAATGAAGGGGTAGATGCTTACAAAATCTGCATGTACTTTAGCTGCACGCTCAATGGGATGAAGCTTATATGCCTGAGAGTTGTACCAATCGACTAACTGAGCCATTTTATCATTTAGCAATGTATAGTCTGGTAGGATGATTGTAGCACCTGAAATCAATACGTTTTGTTGACGATAACGTCCTGTATTTTCATCATCGATATTTTTTAGAATAAGTTGATGTATATTTCGAATCTGCCACTCTGAAAAAGGTTCTTCTTTACGAATTATGTCTTCGACATAGTAAATTGCATTTCTATGGTTGATTGCTTCGAAATGTTCTCGTAATGCTTTTCCACCAACAGTTATGCCTTCTAAAACGACTTTGGTCTCTAGTAATGTAAGTGTATTACCTTCAATTGCATTTGAGTGATATGTCCAACGGACAATAAGATCTTCTTGTAAATTTTTTACAATTGCAGGAGAAAGAGGACGATGTTGATCTAATTTTTTCTTTAAATCATCAATACTTTCAAACATGCCCTGAACCCTGAATCTTAATTAATGATACATGAAAAACGGAGTATCTAAAAACGTAATGATATAACGTATTATAGATGAGAGATTGAATATGATACAATAATGAGATAGATCTAAATCATGTATGTGGGAAATAAAATCATTAGGCATTTGATGTCATACATCTGATTAGAGTTTTTACGGTATTTAATACGGTAAATAAAATCTTTAAGTATGAAAAGTTAAATACTATCAATAGCCTACTGATGGTTTCTGGTGCGCGCTGAGGGAATAGTATCTTATGTTACTATGTCTGCACGCGGAAGATATCTTGTTACATATAAAAAGAGGGAAAAACTCCGAGTTCAAATCTCAATTTCAAGAAAAATATTTTTACTCAGTTTATATATCAAGTATCTGAATTGCCCTTGCTGAATACCGGAAATGCATTTTTTTCTGCGACATATTTTAGTGACTATAATTAACTAGCAAAGAGAAATAACCAAAAATAGGGAAATTTATATGCTTGTGTTATATAGGTTTTGATGAAGTTGAACTTTGATAAGTTCAACTCATGCCGTTTTTGAATTTCTCTTCACAACTTTTATTATTTCAGTTGGCTATATATGTATTCTATTTGGTTTTTTAACCACATACTTTCGAGTCAAAATCCTACTTTTAACTTCTTCCGAAAGAATATGATTTTCAATTTTATTCATAGCATCTCTCAAATCTCTAGCATCTATTTGAGTATAGTCAGCCGTTATATCTGAATCTTCTTGATAGGAGTGGTTAATCAAAGCTTTAACAGTATACATTCCAATTCCACAACGATTGGCAATAGAAGTAAAAGTTCGTCTCAAATCATGAAATGTGAAGGGAATTCCTGTAGTTTCAGAAATCTTATTGCGAACATGTCTCCGATCTTTTACATGAGTTTGATTATTTGATGCTGGGAAAACATATTTACAGCCATTGGAATACTTTTTTCGCTGGTTGAATATATGAAGTAATATATTTCCTAAAGGTAAAAGTAAATCATTGCCATTTTTAGGATTAATAATTTTTAAAGTTCCAAATTTTAGGTCAACATTAGCCCAAACGAGTTGCTCAATTTCGCTACGTCTCAATCCAGTGAGTACGAAAGTCAAAAGAAAATCTTGGTTCAAATAACCATACTCATTAGCATATATTTGACCACGCCATTTGCTGTCAACAATCGCTTTAATCCAGTCGGTTTGTTGTTCACTATTAATATAGGTTTTTCTTGGTTTTAGCTTATTAAATAGATCATTTCTATACAGAATCGCAACTGGGCTAAACTCTTTAATAATTGGTTGATCATTACAAATCAATCTTTTGCGATGATAATTATAAACAGCTGAAAATAATTTAAGCGTAATATTTGCATGAGATTTATTGGTTTTTGAAATTTCAGCATGCTTAACTATGACCATTTGCATCGTTACATCTGTAATTTTTAAATGATGCCAATCTTTTAAGTACAAGCTCATATCTCTGTCATACACAGCAACTGTATTTGGCTTTAGCTCTGTTCTAGCTTCTATGTAGTGTTTATAAGCATCTATCAAAGTTGGGATTTGCTGATAATTTAATCGTCCTTGGGAGGCTTTTTGGCGTAGTTGTTCTTTTTTGTCGTTTGGGTTTATTCCCTGGGACATTTCAAGGAGATATTCGGTTGCTTTCTGTCTAGCAGTTTCTGGTGTAAAAATACCATGATCTCCAATAGTGACACGGCAGGGAACACCATTTGGCATTTTCTTTTCAACAGTATATACAAGAGAGTGGCGAGTCGCTCTGATAGCAAATCCAATCAGTTTAAGATCACGAAAAAAAAGTTGTTTCCCACTTGGAATATCAAAACAGTATTGTTTGGAATCCTTAAGGGATTCATCTGCATAAGGATCACTTAGTTGTTTAATGAGACCTTTAACAAATGAAAGGGTAATATGTGTTTTTTTATTGGACATTTTCATTTCCTATCAGCAGTCGCTGAATAAGTGAATAGAACTTGGGTATACATGGAGTATACAAAGATCTAAAAAATGAAAATTCATTTGGTGGAGATTTGAAGAATTTTGTTCATGATCGTTATAAAACAATCATTTAGAAACACTCCGAAGATGCCGCTGCATGTCGTTACCCTGAACCCGATGAGTTCAAGGTGGACGCGACGTATACTTGCTGGGTTTCCCACATGAAAGTGGGCATACACTCTAAATATACAGAACACATCCATAAGTTTAAGTATCGGCAGGGGAATAGACCCGCTGGCGAACACCTCAGAGTTGCCTTAAGTATAACGAATCTCACGCTGATGGCAACTCATACACCGCTACGAACTGTAAACAACTGAAGTAAGTGTTGATACTTTATTCAATTAAGTCGAGTTTAAACAAGTTCCGCAACGTCATCGATAATATTTGCCAGTAATCGTTCTGCGTGCGCATACTCTTGTAGTGTTTTATTCATCGACAACACTTCTTGCATTAACTCTAGTGCCACCATAATGATAATTTTACTGGGTTCTACACGCGGTGCTTTACGACGGAATTCATCATATTTATCATTTAAAAGCAGAGCTGCACGTTCAAGGTCAGCTTTTTCTTTTTCCGTTGTGACTAAACGAAAGCTATGACCTAAGACACGTAATTCAACGGTAATTGGTTCACTCATGATTAAACTTCCTCGCCAGCTTCAGTAGGGTGGGCAAGTTGTTGAATTTCTTGCGCGTGATGATCTTGCTCTGTGCCTAAAATAGCCAAACGTTGGATGATGGCTTCGACTTTAGCTTTAGCATGCTCATTTTTTTGTAACAATCTTTCACGTTCTTGCTGAAGTGCTTGGATTTCTTGCTGAGCTTGACGCTGATCATTGTTCATTTTTTCTTTAATTGCACGTAATTCATTACGTTCAGCCAAGATTTCCTGAAAGCGATTTTTTAAATCCGTACAACTTTTTTCCAAACGACTATAACGATCGGCCAAAGCAGTCGCATCAGTGTTTAAGTGTTGATATTGGGTCTGAGCGCTGCTTAATTGCTCAGTTAAATCGTCAATTTGTTCTTGCTTCTGCGTAATTAAGCTATTTTTTTGCACAACTTGAGAACGGTGCTGTTCTTCAGCATCCAGTTTAGCTACATTTAAAGTGCTATTTTCACTTTCAAAATGAGCAAGTCGCGTTTTTAAAACGCCAATATGCGCCTGTAGACGCTGTAATTCTTCTAACATATCGTGGTCGCACAGTGCTGCAAACAAAGGTAATATATAAGAAGTATAGAGATTGGATAAACGAATGCAAGACGATATTTCAGGTTGGTCAGAATGGCAGCCAAATTTTTCTAAAATTGAAGAGATTTCTAGCCCAAGTGAGTTACATGGTTTACTTACAGGTATCATTTGTGTAACTCAGGCACCGAGCCGTGAAGAGTGGCAACACATCCTCACGACTTTGGAAATTCCAGAGTTAAGTGAAGAAGCTTTGGCTTTGTTAGCCGATGAAGCAGAAGATGTCGCACATGCACTTTCTGATGATGAGTTGGACTATTTACCGTTACTTCCCGATGACACTCATACGCTGGCAGACCGTGTACAAGCTTTGGCTGATTGGTGCGCAGGCGTAGTGCTGGGCTTTGGTTTGGCGTCTGGTCATATTCGCCCAGATGAAATGGAACTGATCGAACATTTACAAGATGTCGCGGCAGTTGAGTTTGAAGAAACCGATGATGACGAAGAAGGTGAAGAGAGCTATCAAGAGTTATACGAGTTTGTACGTTTAATTCCTGTGAGCTTATCTGTAGGCCGCAAAAAGATTGCGGTTGAGGAAAGTTCTCTGCTTAAACACTTTCATAACAAGCAACAAATTGATCGTTCTGTAACAGAAGCGAACAATGTTGTAGAAATGTTTACGCCGCATCGCCCAAGCTGATTGGCATAAGACTTGCTGCGCGTACATGATAGGGTGCGCGTGGCACTTTTATTCTTTGGTATAAAAAAGACAGATCAAACATGAAACTAACGCAAGTGGATTTTCAGGAACGCCGTGACCGTTTGGCTGAACAAATGGGGCCGAACAGTATTGCCATTATTGCAACCAGTCCAGTGGCTATGCGTAATCGTGATGCGGACTATAAATACCGTACCGATAGCAGCTTCTTTTATCTAACCGGTTTTGCTGAGCCCGAAGCCGTGGCGGTCATTGAAACTTTTGCCGAAGACGATGAAGACGGTTACAGCTACAGTTTGTTCTGCCGTGAACGTGATCGCGAGATGGAAATCTGGAATGGTTACCGTGCAGGTGTAGATGGCGCGGTAGAAGACTATGAAGCTGACGAAGCCTATGCGATAGATTTGTTAGATGAAGAAATCATTGAAAAACTCTTAAGCAAAGAAAAATTATTTTATCGTATTGGGCAACAGTCTGAATTTGATGCGCGTGTAGCAAAATGGATCACGACTGCCAATGGTGAGTCACGTCGTGGGACTGCTGCACCTGCACAAGTGATACAGCTAGACCGTATTTTAGATGAAATGCGTTTATTTAAATCAGCACAAGAAATTGCATTGATGCAAACGGCTTCTAATATCTCTGCACAAGCTCATACTCGTGCCATGCAAGCTGTTAAGCCGGGTATGATGGAATATGCTCTAGAAGCTGAGCTGAATTATGTGTTTGGTCAAAATGGCTGCGTACCGTCGTATAACAGCATTGTCGGTGGTGGTGAAAACGCTTGCATTTTACACTACGTAGAGAACAACAAAGAGCTAAAAGATGGCGATTTGGTGCTGATCGATGCAGCGTGTGAATATGAATACTATGCCTCCGACATCACCCGTACTTTCCCCGTCAATGGAAAGTTCAGCCCTGAGCAAAAAGCTCTTTATAATGTAATTCTCGATGCACAACTTGCTGCAATTGACGCAGTGCGTGTAGGCAACTCGTATAAAGAACCACATAATGTTGCTGTGCGCATTCTAGTCCAAGGTCTACTTGATCTGGGGATTATGCAAGGTGATATTGAAGAGATTATCCAAAAGGAAAGTTTCCGTCAGTTTTATATGCATGGTACAGGGCACTGGTTGGGTATGGACGTGCATGATGTTGGTTCATATAAGCAAGAAGGTGTGTGGCGTGCTTATGAAGAAGGCATGGTGGTGACTGTTGAACCGGGCTTGTACATTGCACCTGATGATGAAACGGTTGATGCGAAATGGCGTGGCATTGGTATTCGTATTGAAGATGACATCGTAGCAACCCAAAACGGTCCATTGAATTTGACTGCGAAAGTGGTGAAGTCGGTAGAAGAGATTGAAGCGTTAATGGCGCGATAAATATAATTTACTGTATAAAAGCCGATCATGAGATCGGCTTTTATTTTTTATAAGGTGTTTATGGAGTTGTTAAATAGACAAGTAGAATAGTGTTCTTGCATAAGTCGTTTTTTGAACTGTATTGAAATCACAATGAAAGTTCCCTTTCCTTTTCAAAGGAGAGGGCTTGGGAGAGGATTTATATGAAGAATCATCCCTCATCCTGACGTTCTCACCAAGAGAAAAGTGACATTCAACACTCATTATATTGCCAATAAATGATCGTTTTTTGACTTTTGCAATAGTTCTAATATTTATAAATAAAAAAATTTAGTTATTTCATCATCATTTTTATTCACAACAGAAATTAGGCAGCATGAAAGATTTATCTGATTTAAAGCATAGGATTCGGGCAAAGACGTTAGATTTAGTTACATAGCGAAATGGGGCATCGGTGTATCAAGGGCAATCCTCTCAAGGAGAAGTCTTTATCAAAATAGCAAATATTCAAACGGCTAATGATCGTTACTGTAACATCTTAGAAGCTCTCAAAGAATTTCCACTAACCCCAAATGTATTAAATAAGTTTGAATGGGAAGGTTCTTCTATCCTTGTCATGAGTGCCATAAAAGGTAGGCAAGTCGATCAAGTATTAAAAAATTGTACGCGGGTACAGAAAATCTCTTTGCTTGGGAATGCAGGACGAGCTTTGGGCGAACTTCATCGTGCGCTTCCACAAACGCGCATATTGAATATGAGGTTCTGGCAAGATCGAGACGGCTTATCAACACATTGGGTATTGTGGAAGCAACAATTAGAATTAATGATCTCAAAATGGATGTCACGTATAAATCCATTGTCATCTGATTATCATGAGTTTTGCGACCAATTGAATCAGTTACGAAAATACGCTAAAGCGATATGTGAGCCGACACAGCTTCATTTACTGCATTGTGACTATATTGGGCGAAATATCCTTGTAGACAGAGAAAATCGGGTTTCGGGTATTATAGACTTCGACGCTGCTCGTATTGGAGATGCGGTCTATGATTTAGTTAAAATTATTTGGGTGGATATAGATTTCTCTGATTTAGAATTACGAAATGCTTTTTTAGAGGGTTGGGTATGTACGTATAAGCAGACTGTGCCTAAAATGAAATTTCTATTCTATGTTGGCATTCAATGTCTTGCAGCAATCGCTTGGACAGATAAAAATCCTTCCGCTGATGGGACAAATCCTCTTTTTCGTGCTTCCGCAATTCGGACGCTGAGAATTGCATTAAAGGAATTAGAGATACTTTGATTAGATTCTAAGACTCTTGTTTCGAATAAGCACTATTATGTTAAATAGGGGAGAAACTAAGCTAAAATTAGGGTTTTAATTTAGAGAAAGTAATGTCTCAGATAAAAATTTATGCTTTAAATGAAACAATAGAATTACATCGTGATAATTTAAGTAAAGCTATCCATCAGGCTTTAGTTAAAGAATTAAAATACCCTGAAGAGAAAAGGTTTCAACGTTTTATCGCACTAGAATCCAAGAATTTTGTATATCCAGTAGATCGCAGTAAATCTTATATAATTATTGAAATTTCTATGTTCGATGGACGAACAAAAGAGACTAAAAAAGCATTTATTAGGTCTCTATTCGAAAATATAAACAATCTATGCGGTATTGATTCAAATGATGTTGAGATAACTATATTTGAAACTCCTAAAGAAAACTGGGGCATTAGAGGGAGAAATGCGGATGAACTACAGTTGAATTATAAGGTAAATGTTTAAATTTGCTAAAAATAACATAATACACCTTATACGTAATCCTTTAAATTACATTTTAAATTCAATTGCTTATGTTTTATTGAAGAGCTCAATCTGAAGTGGTTGGGCTTTTTTATGTATTATTCATTTTTCATGATCATTATTTGTTTAAAGTTGCACATTTCTTATAAGTCTGTTTAAACAGTGTTCTGAAGAAGTTTTGAGGGCACTTTAAGACTGTCTTTTCAGAAATCATGGCATGACACTTTACGTTGAAAGTACGTAAAAACATCCATTTCATTATAAAAAAGAAAATCTTTGATGTAATATAAATCCATTAAAACTTAGAGGTATTTGAAGTTTTTGACTTTAGATACGCCATAAAAAGGATAGAAGCATGCAACAAGAAGTCATCATAGTTGGTGGTGGTATGGTCGGACTCAGTCTGGCGTTGATGTTAGCCAAACAAAATATTGCGGTGAAGCTTTTAGAGGCGATCAAATACCCAAATTATGATGATGTAAATCTTGCACCATACCATTCTAGTTTTGATGCACGAAACAGCGCCTTGTCACGTCGTACAGTTCAAATTTACCAAGAACTGGGTTTATGGAACGCGTTACAAGAACATGCAACCCCTATTTTTGAAGTAAATATCACCGAACAAGGTAGCTTTGGTAAGGCGCGCCTTAAAGCAGAACAAGAAAAAGTCGAAAGCTTCGGGCAGGTCATAGAAAATGCATGGCTCGGTCGTGTACTACTGACAGAAGTTCAAAAACAACCACTCATTGAGCTGATTGATGGTCTGCAAGTCACTCAACTGACCCAAGATGCTGATATGGCCTACATAGAAGCCAGTCGTGGAGGAGAACAACTGTCACTGCAAGCAAAACTCGTCATTGCAGCAGATGGACGTGATTCATTCTGCCGTAAAGCCTTAGGAATAGGTGCTTCAGAACATGATTATGATCAGGTCGCTATCGTCACTACAGTGCAAACTTCAAAACCGCACAATCATGTGGGTTTTGAGCGTTTTAGTAGCTTAGGGCCATTGGCACTGTTGCCGCTTCCAGGTGAATACCGTCGCTCCGTGGTTTGGCCTGTGAAAAAAGGCACAGAAGGTGAATGGTTGGGCGATGAAAATGATCAACATTTCTTAGATGCATTACAAGACACTTATGGCGACCGTGCAGGAAAGTTTCAAAAAACAGGTGAGCGTTTTAGCTTTCCATTATCACAAGTACTAGCAGAAAAGCAGGCCGTTGGACGAGTGATCTTAATGGGCAATGCTGCGCATACCATTCACCCCGTTGCGGGGCAAGGTTTTAACCTGTGTATGCGAGATGCGCACGTCTTGGTACGTTATTTAACGGAGCAAATTGCGCAAAATGCCGACTTGGGCGATGCCGAAATGCTGCAAGCTTATGAGGCTTCACGTTTGACCGATCAACAACGCGTAATTAAGTTCTGTGATTCGGTGGTACGAGGTTTTAGCAACAGCAATCCAATCTTAAAGTTTATTCGGAATACTGGTTTGGTCGCGTTTGATACGATTCCAGGCATTAAACCGCTCGTTGCCAACTATGCTATGGGGCTAAAAGCATGAGTCATGTTCAAACTGATGTTTTAGATGTGGTGATCATTGGCGGTGGTTTGGTCGGTGGGCTGACCGCTTTGCTTTTGGCGCAAGGCGGTGTGCAGGCTACCGTACTGGATGCTGCACCTATTTTAGATGAACAAAAAAACTTAAGTGTTGCCAACCCACGTGTTTTGGCACTCAGTCAAGCAACGATACACTTACTTAAAACCGTTGATGTTTGGGACAAGATTGCCCGCCAAATGCCGTATAGTGGCATGCAGGTGTGGAATAAAAATGGCTATGGTGAAATTAACTTTGGTCATGTGTCCACGCAGGAACCACAAGGCGAACAAGCCCTCGGTTCTATGGTTGAGCCAAGTTTGCTTAATTTAGCGATTCAACAGCAGATGCTTGCTGTACTCAACGATTACCGAACTCAGGTTAAAGTTGCCCGTGTCGAAGAAGGTATTGGGCTATGGCATATCCATTTGGCAGATGGTACGGTGTTGAAAACCAAACTGGTGATTGGTGCAGATGGTGCAAACTCTTTTGTACGGGAACAAGCGTTTATCGATATTGATGTGCTGGACTACAAACAAGCAGGTCTAAGCTGTGCCATTCGTACTGCACAGCCTCATCAACATGTTGCACGTCAGATTTTCTTAGAAACAGGGCCTTTGGCTTTTTTACCAATGGCGAGTTTAAAACCAGAGCAAGCAGGGCATTGGCAGTCTATCGTATGGACGCTCCCCGATGATTATGCAGAAGAATATGCTGCACTTTCAGATGCTGAATTTACCCGGCTATTAACGCGAGAGAGTCATCACATGTTAGGCGAAGTGTTGGAAGCAACACCGCGTGCCACTTTCCCACTCAAAGCACGTGCTGCACAGCAATATGTTAAAGCGGGCTTGGCTTTAATTGGTGATGCGGCTCATGTGATTCATCCCTTAGCAGGACAGGGGGTGAATATTGGTTGTCTTGATGCGGCTGTACTGTGTGATGTATTACTACATGATCTAGCACGTGGCGTGTGGGCACATGAGCAAACACTGAAGCGTTATGAACACCGCCGTAAAGGACAAAATGATGCCATGATGCATAGTATGTCTGCCATCGGTTGGATGGAAACCACACAACTCTTTCCTGTGGTATGGGCGCGAAACTTTGGTTTGAAACAAGTTGAAAAATTGCCTGTATTAAAAGATGCTTTTATGGCACAGGCCAATGGTTTAGGGTTGCTCAAAGAGACGCGTTATGCTGTGTAAGAAAGGAAGTGTTATTTTTTAGCCAGTCGTAAAATAAGATTACGATTTTGATTAAAAAAGATACGATTTTCCGTTGAATAAGACTATGCGAAAGGCTGAGAGCTTGTTAAATTTCAACATAATTGGAAACCAGTAATTCATGGGAACCTAAAATGTCATTTGTGGGGAGATTAAGATGACTGATTCAAATGATTATGATGATGTAGAAGACTCAGCAGTCGACGAAGACGAAGCTCAAGCAGCGGAAAAAGGCGCATCAGATTCTTCTGATAATGCTGCAAGTGATGGTGATGTTGCCGAAGCTGAAACACTGACGGTGACTGCAAAATTAAAACAACGCCAAGCACTTGAAGACGAAGTTGCGGCATTCCTTGCTCGCGGTGGCCGAATTACTGAAGTGCCAACAGATGAGTCTGCGAAAGACTAAGAGAGTTAAAAACACCACGCTTGACGTGGTGTTTTTTTTATTGTGTTTTTAAAGCTGATGTACAAGTTACTTATGCTTAAATGAGTCCTGTAATAGTCGTGATTTGTTGTGTTATAGGGATGGCAGCAAACAAAGGACTACTTTTTCAATAGACAGGCTATGCCTGTGATGATTGCACCAACTGTGGCTAAAAGCATGTCTTGGTGTGCGTCCCAAATATCACCTTGTTGCCCATTGTAATTTTCAGTATCTTCAGGTGATAAGCCCATCGCAATAAACCATTCAATCCATTCGTAAATGAGGCTACTTGCCATCACAAATTGAATGACCAGCAAGAATAGGGTGAGTTTAGAAAGTTGAGGCAGCCACACTTGAAACAGACGGTAGAAAAACGGGTAGAGCAGCAAACCGTACGCTAAATGTACAAAGCGATCATACATATTCCGTGTCCAACCTAAACTCTGGTTGAGGTCTATATTTAAATATTGGATAGACCATTCATTATAGGGCACATAAGAATATAGATAATGCGCACCGAGTATATGAATCAGCAAAAATCCAATATAAAGCATAAAGCTGATTAAGCTGAGCCCCATTTTATAAAGACAAATGATCAGCGTCACCAACATGAATACGGTTCCGACCTGATGTAAAATATAAGAGCTAAGTTCAAGGGGATGGATCGATGCGAAAGCAATGGCGACAGCGAGTACAATGAGTGCAATCCAATGAGGCTTTTTCAGTTGATAGACAATGTGAGCTTTCGTTGTTGTACTTTTCAGGATTGTCATCATTTTTATTGGTTTTTCAATTATGCGTATAGGAGATTCTTGTTTGCATTATAGATAAAAAAGCGAAGCCGAAGCTCCGCTTTTTTCAATTTCTAAAAATTAGATTTTAGAAATTAAGTCAGCAACTTGTTTCGCTTGTTCAGCTGCGTTACCTGTATAGGTTGCAGGCGTCATTTCCGCTAAACGTGCGCGGTCAGCAGCAGGGACAGCTTCAAGTTCATTACCATTGACGAAGTCAACCATCATGTCACGTGTCATGGCTTGACCACGTGTCAACGCTTTTAATTTTTCGTATGGTTTTTCAACGTTGTAACGACGCATTACGGTCTGAATTGGTTCAGCTAGAACTTCTTGCGCATTGTTCAAGTCTTCATCAATACGTGCAGCATTGAGTTCAAGTTTACCAATGCCTTTTGAACAAGCTTCAAAAGCAATCAAGCTTTGTGCAAAACCAACACCCATGTTACGTAGTACAGTTGAGTCTGTTAGGTCACGCTGCCAGCGAGAAATAGGAAGTTTTTCGCCAAGGTGTGCCAGTACTGCATTGGCTAAGCCTAAGTTACCTTCTGAGTTTTCAAAGTCAATAGGGTTTACTTTGTGTGGCATCGTTGAAGAACCCACTTCACCATCTTTGAGTTTTTGCTTGAAGAAACCAAGCGAGATATAACCCCAAACGTCACGGTTAAAGTCGATCAAAATCGTATTGAAACGACGTAAAGCATCAAATAGTTCCGCCATGTAGTCATGCGGCTCAATTTGAGTGGTGTACGGGTTAAAGCTCAAACCTAAAGACTCAACGAATGCTTGTGAGTGTGCAGGCCAGTTGATGTCTGGGTAAGCAGAAAGGTGAGCGTTATAGTTACCTACCGCACCATTAATTTTGCCTAAAAGCTCAACTTGTTTGAATTGTTTGATTTGGCGCGCAAGACGGTACGCTACGTTTGCCATTTCTTTACCCAAAGTGGTTGGGCTTGCCGTCTGACCATGTGTACGAGACAACATAGGTTGGTCGGCATGCTTTTCAGACAATGCCACGATTGAGTCAATGATTTGCTGCATAGATGCAACCAATACATCACGACCACTTTTCAGCATTAATGCATGAGACAAGTTGTTGATGTCTTCAGACGTACACGCAAAGTGAATGAATTCACCCGCATTTTTAAGCTCTTCGATGCCTTCAATTTTTTCTTTCAGGAAGTACTCAACCGCTTTGACGTCATGGTTCGTGGTACGTTCAATGTCTTTAATACGGTTGGCATCGTTTTCAGAAAAGTCAGCAACAATTGCATCAAGTGCGGCATTGGTCGCAGCACTGAAAGCAGGCACTTCAGTGATTTCTGGACGGTTTGCAAGCGCTTGTAACCAACGCACTTCAACAGTCACACGAGCATGGATTAAACCAAACTCAGAGAGGAAAGGACGAAGCGCATCACATTTGCTAGCGTAGCGTCCATCTAATGGAGAAAGTGCGGTTAAAGCGTTCATAGCGATTCCTTAAACTTTGGAATTAAACGTAAAACTAAAAAGCCCGTCGATCATGTGCTAAATCACCTGATACTGTAAACGAGCGAGATCTTGAATATCTTTAAGCAACTTGCGTTTGCTAAACACCATGCCCCATGAACTTCCACCGAGCTGACGCCATAAATGCGCCATTTGTAAGCCAGTAAAGAGGGAAGCTCGAATGCGGTTGGTATGCGATGAGTCTTTAAATGCTTCTGCATTTCCTCGCACCATAATGCGTGGGTTAATTTGCCCAGCAGTGTCGACATAGGTTTGTGCGAGGTTGGCAATGATGCTTGGGTGTAAATAGTTGTTATCGAAAAAAGAAAGCTGTCTTAAGATTTTTTGTTGGGACTGTTCAATAATTTCAACGAATTTGGGGTTGCTATACACTTTCTTTTCTAGTTGTAAGAGTGCCATGGCATAGGTCATGGGAAGTTTAGCAGTGGATAGTTTTGGAATTCGAGTTTTGGGGGAGGTATTAAAGGGCTGGGTAATGCTACTTTCTAAGGTTTTCAACCCTAAGGAGATGTCCGCCAGCTGATGAAAGAAGTCTAAAGTTTGTCCACTTTGGTTGCCCTTCGGTCGGATATTTAAACTGGCTTTAATCAACTGCTCTAAATAGAAGTTACCGCTTTCCCCAATACTTTGCTGACCGCTCAAGGCGGTCATATGCGTTAGTTGCGCGGACTGAAAAACAGCCGCCAACGCCAAAGCTCGGTTTTGGCGTTCGTTCAAAGTTTGAGGCTGTTGAAACGGTAACTCAGCCATGTCTTAAAATCCTTTAAATAAAATCAGGTTTAGGAGCATTGGTATGATGAATCACGCCACCGCCTAAACAAACTTCACCTGAGTAGAATACGACACTCTGACCCGGAGTCACGGCACGTTGGGGTTCATCGAACTCAACACGTACGCCACCTGGGGTAGTAGGATCATTAAAGATCACACAATCTTGGTCATCTTGGCGATAGCGCGTCCGAGAGGTACAACGGAAACCTGTTTCAGGAATCTGCATTTCACCTGCGACCCAGTCAATCGTTTCACTCCAAAGCGCAGTACTTTGCATCAGTGGATGTTCATGGCCTTGACCAATCACCAAACGGTTGTTTTCAATATCTTTATGTAGAACGAACCATGCGCCTTCAGCCACACCTTTCAAACCACCAATACCAATACCACCGCGTTGACCGAGCGTATAGTACATTAAGCCGTGATGTTCACCAACCTCTTTGCCATCATCTAAGACGATTTTTCCAGCTTGTGCCGGTAAGTATTGTTTTAAGAAGTCATTAAAACGACGTTCACCGATAAAACAGATGCCCGTTGAGTCTTTTTTCTTCGCTGTGACTAGGTCATATTGTTCCGCAATTTTACGTACTTCAGGCTTTTCAATTTCCCCTACAGGGAACAACGTCTTATTAATTTCACGGCCATGTACAGCGTGTAAGAAATAGGTCTGGTCTTTGTTTTTATCTAAACCACGCAGTAAAGGTGCATATTCCTCACCTTTAGAGTTGGTCGTGGTTTCGCCGCGACGCGCATAGTGACCAGTCGCAATAAAGTCCGCGCCCAGTTGCATAGCATGATCTAAGAACGCACGGAATTTGATTTCTTTATTACATAAAATATCTGGGTTTGGAGTACGGCCTGCAGCATATTCCGCTAAGAAATGCTCAAATACACGATCCCAATATTCCATAGCAAAGTTGGCGGTGTGTAGTTTAATCCCTAGTTTGTCACAGACGGCTTGAGCATCGGCTAAGTCTTCCATAGCTGTGCAGTATTCCGTACCGTCATCTTCTTCCCAGTTCTTCATGAAAAGACCTTCAACTTGATAACCTTGTTGAAGAAGAAGAGCAGCAGAAACAGATGAATCTACACCACCCGACATACCGACGATGACACGTTGTTGCATAGGACTAGGCATCCAAACTTGAAATAAGGGGAGAATTTTGGTGCTCATAAACGAGCGATAAAGGATATTTTTGCCCCGCGAGTGCGTCTTGAACCGCTTTAATCACCAATGGACTACGTGCACGAGCCGTTTCGAGCAGCTCATCTAAAGTCATCCATACTGCACCCACGATACCTGTATCGAGTTCGGCGGTTGGATGGTGATGGAGTGACTGCGCTAAAAAGCAGAAACGATAATACGTGCGGTCTGGAAACATGGGTGGTGTATAGGTATAAATGCCCAATAACGCATCTATAGACACTTCATGTCCAGTTTCTTCCATAGTTTCACGAATGGCAGCTTCGATGAGTGTTTCACCTGATTCAACATGGCCTGCAGGCTGGTTAAATACAGTGTGTGTCACACCCGCAGTATGCTCTTCTACAAATAGAAATTTTCCGTCTTTTTCAACAACAGTTGCGACGGTGACGTGAGCTGTCCAAGCGGTCATGTAAAAGCACCATGGGGTAAAAAGAGTATTCTACAAAATTTAGGCGGTGGTGGCTATGTTATGGATATAAAATTAGTAGCTTAGTTCCACGCTTTTGGTATCTTCTTCATCCGCTAGGCTATACAGGTATTGTGGTGGGCGTGGACTGCCAAGTTACCAGAACAGATTATTCATAATGATTTAAAAGAAGGCCGTTTGGTCAAAGTAATTCCAAACTGGGAGCCAAAACCCGAACTGATTCATCTGGCTTATACCTCTCGACGTAGCTTATTACCATCGGTAAAAGCCCTAATTGATTTTTTAGTGACAGCGTTTGAGAAGGATTAATCCGCAGATTCAGCATTTTTGAAGGTGATGCTTGTTATTTGATCTGATATGAAAAGGGGAGCAAAATGCTCCCAATGATCATGGCTCTAAATAATGTCCCGATACTTTGACATAGTTTTGTGCTGAATATGGTAAGAATGCTAATTCTGTTTCTGTCAGAGGGCGAACTTTTTTGGCAGGACTACCGACATATAAATAGCCACTTTCAAGCACTTTACCTGGGGGAACCAGTGTTCCTGCACCAATCATAACATCGTCAGGAATGATGACATCGTCCAAAACAATGCTATTGATACCAATTAAAACCCGATTGCCGATGGTACAGCCATGTAAGGTGACATGGTGACCAATGGTGACATCTTCGCCAATGACTAAAGGCGAGCCATTTGGTTTATCTACTTTTTTATGACTAACATGGAGCATTGCATGGTCTTGTACATTCGAATTTTTACCAATCCGAATATGGTTTACATCACCCCGAATTACAGCAAAAGGCCACACAGAAACATTTTCAGCCAAGAGGACATCACCAATCACCACCGCCATATCATCGATATAGCAGTTGTTGCCAAGCTGTGGAGTGCTGTTCAAATAGGGGCGAATATTTTTAGCCATGTTGGTGTTCTGCCTTTGCGTAGGTGCCCATTATAAAATAAAAAAGCACCCAGACCGAGGTGTGGATGCTTTAACTTAAGTCTAAATGTTGCTGCTTAGAATAAGTTTGAGAAGAATTGTTTGATGTGGTCAAGCATACGTGCAAAGAAACCTGCTTCTTCAACATCTTTTAGCGCCACAAGTGGTTTTTCAGCAATCACTTTACCATCAAGGCTTGCTACATATTTACCAACCACTTGACCTTTTTTCAACGGTGCAGTCAGTTTCGGTTGAACCACGAGTTGTGTTTTGATTGCGTTGGCTTGGCCTTTAGGCATAGTCACGTTGAAGGTTTCAGCTAAACCAATTTGTACGTCACTTTCTTTACCAAACCACACTTTTGATTTTGCTAAAACTTGGTTCGCAGCTTGAACATTTTTAGTTTCAAAGTTTGCATAACCCCACGCTAAAATTTCACGTGTTTGCGTTGCGCGTTCTTGCATGCTTGGCGCACCAAAAATCACAGAAATCAAACGCATTGGGCCACGTTTAGCCGAAGTTGTTAAGCAATAACCCGCTTCGTCAGTATGACCAGTTTTTAAACCATCGACACTTGGGTCAGTATAAAGCAGGGCATTACGGTTGCCTTGTTTGATACCGTTAAAGGTAAATTCTTTTTCAGAATAAATCGGATAATATTTTGAACTGTCGTGAATGATGTGCTGTGCAAGCGTTGCCATGTCTTTAGCGGTCGAGTAGTGACCTTCAGCAGGCATACCTGTTGAGTTCATGAAGCTGGTATTGGTCATGCCGATACGTTTTGCTTCAGTATTCATCATGTGAACGAAAGTGCCTTCGTTCCCAGCAATGTGCTCAGCCATAGCTTTAGATGCATCATTACCCGATTGAATGATAATGCCGCGTAACATTTCTAATGCAGTCGCAGTACCATTTAATGGCACATACATACATGATTCTGAACTACTACCACGACACCAAGCAGACTCGTTCATCCGAACTTTTTCATCTTCGGTTAGCTCGCCGGCCAACAACTTTTGCTCAATAATGAAACTCGTCATCATTTTTGTCATTGACGCTGGTGCTAATTTTTCATTTTCATTTTTAGATGCGAGGATTTGCCCAGTCTCATAATCCATCAGCACATATGATTTATTATTTAGTTCTGGTGGTGAGGATAAGACAGTTGCTGCAAATGAAATGCTTGGTACGAGTAATGCCGCAGCAAGGGCGCTTTTTTGAATCATTCTAAGGGGTTCCGATTTCTTTAGTATAAGCACGAGAGCTTTGCATTTTAGGACAAAGTTCTGCCGACTTCTACGGGAGAAATCGGCTTATTTCAAAGATATTGTAACCAATTGGTATTATTTGCTGTAAGTGCTCAATTCTTTACAAATTTCTTGGTTTTTCGCTTTACCTGCTTTTTTCGCATCGGATTGAGCTTCGGCTAAAATAGGCTTAAATTTTTTCTCTTTGCTGAGGCTTTTAAGGTATTCAGTCGGGTTTTTCTGTTGCGGTAGATACTCTTTGGCCAAAGTGTTGTAGCCATTTTCAAACTGACTCTGGTCTGAAACGAGACTTGGACAAACTTCTGATAAGACATAAATTGCAGCCAACTCTTGCTGCGTAACTTGTTGCAGTGGAGTCACTTCAATATTTTCGTCTTTATTGGCCGCATGAGCCGAACCGATAGCAATCAAAGAAGAACCACAAACTGCCAAAATCACTTTTTTCATTACATTTAAATTCATTCTAAACCCTAAGTGCATACATGTTGTTGCCATAATAGGATGAGCTTAAACAAATTTTAAGTAAATGTAAGCGCAAAAATGTATAGAAGCTGTTGAAGTCGCTTCATCGTTTTTACATTTTTCAGTCCAATAAAAAAGGATGAATAAACCCATTATTCATCCTTTGTTTGCGATATAGATGTAGAACTTGAATTAACCTTCAAAGTTTACAACGTCATCACATACTGACTTTTGTTCTGCTTTGTCAGTACCCTTTGCATCTGTACGAGCTTCTTTCAGAATCGATTGGTATTCGCTGTCTGACTGCAATTTTGCATAGGTCATCGACTTATCTGAGTAGTCTTGTAAATAGGTTTGAATTAAAGTTTGAATGTTGCTTTCAATTTTAGGGCCTTGACCCACCAAAGCAGGGCAAAATTCGGTCATGACTTGCGCTGCTGCAATATCTTCTTTTACGATGGTGTTGGCTTCTTCCGTGCTTAATCCCTCTAGTGCAAAAGCAGATTGAGAGATCATGATAGCCATGCCTAATCCGAAGAAATTACGTAATGTTAAGCTTTTAATCATTTTTAAAATCACATATTTATGGTGGATGCGGAGACTCAATATATATATTTTCAGTTAGAATTCAATGAAAAGTTCTGACCAGTCATTTTTTAATAAAGTTTTTTGTTTTGGACCTTTTAATCGCCAATGATCATCCTAACGACTTCTAATCTTCTGTTTTGGCGGTCTTTAGGATGAGCTGCTTGTTGGTGCAGGAATCATATTTAGGGATAAAAAATACTTACGATAGGTAAGCAGTGAATCCACAATAGCCCTTAGATGAGAGCTACTGAGTCTTGAGTTTGATAGTCACCATGTTCAAGATTGGAGAGCTAAAAAGCACTATAAGCTTCGAATAGCTGTAATTTCATCTTGTGTCATGTCGAGTGACTCTAAGAATTTTTGATGCTCCTCAGGTTCCATCTCTTCAAATTTTTGATGCCACTTCATCATATCTTCTTTTGATAAACCTGCTGCGATCATAATCTCTACCCATTTAGCTTTATTCACGAACTTTTCCTTTAATAAAATGGACTTTTTCAATAACTCAATGATGGCTTTTTGATGAGCTCTTAAGTTATTGATCTCTTGTTCCAATGCCCGAAAATGATTTTCCAAGATCTGCCCTTGGGATATGCTAAGTGGTTCTAAAAGCAAACGAATATCTGAAATGGATAGTCCGTAAGAACGGTAGGAGATGATGCTTTTAAGACGCTCACTTTCACCGTACCACCGGTATCCATTTTCAGCGATTAAGCTTGGTTTTAATAAACCCTGTTTCTCATAATATAGAGAATAGTCGTTCTGGATAACCCGAGTTTTTTCGCTAAGCGAGATACAGTAAGCATAGTTTCCATCATTCGTTCATTGTCCCATTAAGCTAAACCCTTTACTTATAGACGGGTCAATCAGGAAGATATCAAAAATATAGCAAATTAAATTGATGCGAACAGAACATTTGTCATGGCTTATTTTACAGCTGTCTTTACGGGTAGTGAGCGGCAACATGAGCTTAGCTGTTTAACGCAACTCAGCTTGGTTTTAAGTCAATTTAGAAAGCGAATGAAAAGTCTATAGATGTTGTGGTGTTGAAAGCCATAAATAGCCGCTATGAGCGAGATCTTTGAAATTTAAGATTGGTTTCAGTTGTGAGCACTATTATTCAGCATAGACAAAAGAATAAGGTTTGGTGCGTATCATGACTGAGGAAAAAACACTGCATGAGGTGCTGAGCAAGGTACCTGAAGTCACTTTGCTGTTTTGGATCATTAAAATTGCGGCAACAACACTGGGTGAAACAGCGGGGGATGCCTTATCCATGTCGCTTAATCTGGGATATATCGTAAGTACAGGCATCTTCGCCATTATTTTTGCAATATTCGTCGCAGCACAGATTAAGGCCAAAAAATATAATGCATTTTTTTATTGGTCTACAATTATTGCAACAACAACTCTAGGGACAACTATAGCGGACTATGTTGATCGTACCTTAGGACTGGGCTATTTAGGTGGCAGTCTAATCTTATTTGGTTTGCTTGTTTTATCTTTATTGGCGTGGTACTACAGCAGCGGGTCAATTGCGGTACAAAGTATTCAATCTTCTAAAAGTGAAGCGTTTTATTGGCTGACCATCATGTTTTCCCAAACATTGGGCACAGCGCTAGGGGATTGGACAGCAGATACGCAAGGGCTGGGCTATACCAGTGCAGCACTTATCTTTGGCGGTTTACTTTTATTGCTGACGATGCTTTATATGTGGACCAAAATCTCTAGAACTTTCTTATTTTGGGCTGCATTTGTACTCACGCGACCATTAGGTGCCGTACTGGGGGATTTCCTAGATAAGCCCATTAGTCACGGAGGGTTGGATCTGAGTCGATTTGGCGCATCCTTTGTTCTATGTGCTTTTATCGTCTTTTGTTTGGTGGCTTTTAAACCCAAAGCAGCAGCGATTGCTCACTAAAAAAGCTCTTAGCTTTAACACCTGATCAATGCATGATGATCCATACAAAAACCGCTATTCTTCATTGTGTTTTTTAGTGCAGAACATTTTTAAATTTTATGATCTGAATAGAGAGAGCTTTCATTTGAGGGCTATTTCAAGTTTTAGTCATAGACCTGTCATTTTATAGCTAGAAACTTAAACCTTATTCACCCTCAGATATTTTGTACTGCCGTTTAATATTTTGCGTTTTCACTCCCCAAATGGACGAGGCCGTTCTACTTTGGTGATGCTTAAAACTTTTCATGCTATCAAACACTTCTAGCACCTCCCAGATAAAAGGATCGTGGCTTTGCTTAACCTCAAAAGAAATGCAGCCTTCTTCTTGATGAGTTAATTCAAGATGCGATGGGAGGAGTTCTATCACCAGACGGACTTCTTCTTTAGACACACAGATTAACAAGCCATTGAGTTTAACCATAGGACTCCTTATTGATCTCCGGTATTGTTGGCGTTTGTTTGTTTAGCTGAATTCATCTCATGTCTGACGCGACTTATCTGGTCATATATGACTTTGCGCATTCGGTTTATCGCACCCAGTGGTTTATGTTCAGCTAATGCATGCCATGGTGTAAAGGATAGATTTTCACAAAACTTATTTTGCTCAGGGGTATCAAAAATTTGTTGAGGAATACGAATTGTGGCCACTTTATAGAAAGGAGCTTGGTCTTCTTTCCATTCCGTCATTGAGTCTTCAACAGACATTGAGCTGGATGTCCGAGGTTGTACTAGAAATTCCATGCAGGCATCACGATCTTGTAAGGTCGTTCGAAGTGCCGCTCTTAAAAAGTCCTTTTGAGGAGTAGCTGGAATCGGGCTAACAACGCTTGAACATGCGCGAGCAGAATACTTTACTGCTTGACGATGATCGCCGACTCCTAACTGATAGGGCACCATAGACCAGTATCTGGTTTGCAGCGGATTTGAAATTTTATTTCTAGTGTTCAAGGCAATCCAAGTTCCTTTAGCTCCTAATGCAAAAGGGACATGCAGTTTTTTTAGAAATCGATCGCTATTGATATCTTGCATAAATGATAGATAACCAGCAGGGTCATTGGCAAAGAATCATAACGAAATCTTGCGTAGACGCAGGTTCATCTAAAAGGTTTTTCTCTGGCACGGCTAAAAGTTTGATTGCCATGCCACGTGCATCTTTTTTTATATCCGCCTGTTTTGCATTACTCGATCCATTCGAAAAACGAATCCACGCTTGATAAGTTTTTCCCGGAATAAAAACACCATGGGCCATGTTTTGAGGCAATGTCTCATTTATCTTAAATTCTGCGCGTACGCAACCATGTGCTTTAGGATGCGCATCACGTAGCGCGATATCTGTGGCATATTGCTTTCGGATCGTCATTTCAATGATGTTCGCGATTTCCTTAGCGGTGGCGGCCTCATTCGGATAAAGACTTTCATTTAGACCATGATCTACATCTGGGTATATAAAATCTTTAGGAGAAGTCAAAATTACAGGTGGTGTATTCGCTTCTACGTTAGCGGTGATACCTGTGAGCAATATGGCATGAAAAAGTAGCCCTAAACGCATAGGTCTTGCGGAGTTAGGCATTGATTGTCTCCTTGCTCTAAAGCTGGATTTTTTTTAATTTTTAGCCTGATGATATGAACTTGTTTAGCCTTATTTAAGACACAGAATCATGATTATATCTGTGGCATTTTTTTATTCATGGCTACTGTCTATGAAAACTTAATGAGGAGCTAATATTAGAGGTGCTGAAAATTTGACATTATTTTAAAATTTATTCGAAGATGTTTATCTCCCCAAAACCAATAATGATTATAAAAGAGAACGAGCATGAGCGAAAAAAATCAAAGTCATGAGTGTTTAGTCTGTGGGCAGAAATTCCTCATTAAAAATCTCATTCCTATGGGGGCAATACGAAAATCTATTACCGAAGAAATTTCACATGATTTTCCAGAATGGTCGCCTCAAAGTTATATATGCCAAGCAGACTTAACCAAATATCGAATTCAGTATGTTCATTCACTGTTAAAGTCTAAAAAGGGAGAAGTGACTGATCTTGAATATGAGGTGATTAAAAGTTTGCAACAACATGAAGTGATCACCAAAAATGTTGAAAAGCAGTTGGATCAAAATTGGACTTTAGGGGAAAGGCTGGCAGATAAAATTGCGACCTTTGGCGGTAGTTGGGCTTTTCTCATGTGCTTTGCGACTTTCCTTGCCATTTGGATTATTGTAAATACAGTAGTCATGGTTACGCATCCTGCTGATCCATATCCCTTTATTTTATTAAATTTAATTTTATCCTGTATTGCAGCGATTCAAGCTCCTGTGATTATGATGAGCCAAAATAGACAGGAAGCCAAAGACAGATTGCGTTCGCAAAACGATTATAAAATTAATTTAAAGGCGGAGTTAGAAATTCAACATTTAAATGAAAAACTAGATCATCTGTTGATGCATCAGTGGAATAGGTTAGCCCAAATACAAGAAATACAACTGGATTTGTTATCCGAAATGAGTAAAAAACGCGAATAACTTGGCTCAATATCCAAACACTTAAAAGCATTTCTGTAAGAGTGAGTGATAGCTAAACTCGCTCTCTTAAATTTTTTAACTCATTGCTTTATATTTATTTGTTTATGTAAGAGAAGAGTGGTTTTACAGAATCAAGAGATCTATATTTTATCTTTTTGAAGGCGTACTCTCTAGTAAACACTTTAAACGTATGCTTAGCTTCTTCTATTTTTAAGCTCTCTCTTTTGTACTCTGCTCATGCAAGAGTAAAGTACTCACCCAGATCAATGATTTGATCTTTTCAGATTGCCTGATCTCAATGTATAGTCGTTCTGCATCGATGACTCTATAGCTTTTCTTTTCGCTTTAAAGATTTAGTTTTTTTCAAGCTACCCGTAAATCGACCTGTTTTAATTGCAGATTAAAAAGACGAAGACGAGTATAAAATAGATGTATAAGGCTTTTACCGACTCATATAGATTGAAGAAGATCCATCAGTGAATATTTTAATAGCCAATGACGATGGTGTTTTTGCACCAGGTATTCAAGCGCTCGCACATGCTTTACGTCCATTAGGTCGCGTGGTGATTGTAGCACCTGAAAGTGAACGCAGTGGTTTTTCCAGTGCTTTAACTTTAGATCGCCCCTTACGCCCAATCGAAATTGCACCCGACATGTGGGCAGTCAATGGAACACCCGCCGACTGTGTCTATTTGTCCATGAATGGCTTATTTGACTTTGAGTTTGATCTGGTTGTTAGTGGCATCAATAGCGGGGCAAACTTGGGTGATGATGTACTCTACTCAGGTACAGTTGGAGCAGCATTTGAAGGGCGTCTAATGAAACAGCCAGCCATTGCGGTATCACTTGCAGGCCCTGAAGTCCGTTCGTACAACCGTCCAGAAGATTATCATCATGCTGCACAGTGGGTGCATGACTTTGTGAAACAAGGTTTGCCAGCACTGCCACCACGCCATATTTTAAATATTAATATTCCAGATGTCGCTGAGTTACAGGGCGCTAAAATTACTTATCAAGGACGTCGTCGTCAGTCTAAGCCGATTACCAGTCATGTTGACCCACGTGGTCGTCAAGTGTACTGGATTGGGCTTGCAGGTGAAGCTGTGGCGGAACCGAAAAGAGGCTATGATGAGGTAGAGTCAGACTTTTTCGCCGTGGCGAATGGTTTTGTCAGTATTACGCCTATTCAGATGGATGCAACCAACTATGAAGTTTTGCATGCATTACAAGGACAAATAAGTGCTTAAAAGGCACTACAGCTGAGCAATACAAGGAATGTATTCAGCTGTTTGTTATAACTTTGTGAAAATACGCGCAGAGATACTATTTTCACATACTTTTTTGCTAATCTTAGCGCAAATTAAACTGATTATTTTTTGTATTTTTAGAGAGTAAGATAAATGTCTGTGTTGTCTCAAATTCGTTTCATTGCAATTCCTACAGCACTACTGAAAACTGTCGTGTTATCCACAGCTGTAGTTTCAACTGTTATTTTGAGTGGTTGTGCTTCTAAACCACAGGTTAACAATGCAACACGTTTTGCGAAAGCACCAGACTATTATACAGTTCGTTCAGGCGACACGCTGAGCGGTATTGCAACTCGTTATGGGCTGAGTTATACCTCTGTTGCAGACATGAATGATATTGCTGCGCCGTATCGTATTTATGTGGGGCAGTCATTACGTTTAAAAGGTTCTGGTAGTCCGCGTACAACCACGACGCAACCTATTACACAAACCGCTCCAATTCAACGTCAAAATGTTGGTCTTCCGAGTCAAAATACGACCACCACAACCACAACAACTCCTGCTAAAGTACCGACCGCACCTGTTGCGAGCTCGAAAAGTTCAACTTTACGCTGGGTAAAACCAAGTAATGGCGCTGTTTTGCAAGGTTATAATTTAGCAAATAATGTAAAAGGTATTCGCTATGCTGGTAACCAAGGTGATCCAATTTATGCAGCAGCAGATGGCCAAGTGGTGTATGCAGCAGACGGATTGAAAGAATATGGGAACTTAATTTTGGTTAAGCATATTGATGGTTATATCACAGCATATGCACACAACAGTGCGATGAATGTGAAGAGCGGTCAAAATGTGACGGCAGGACAGAAAATTGCAGAAATGGGCTCCACAGGTGCAACACGCACCATGTTAGAGTTCCAAGTACGCTTAGATGGCAAGCCAATCAATCCGACTATAGTTTTACCATTAAATTAAAAAATCTGGATGCAACGCAAAAAATTCACCGTATAATACAATGAGTTGTTTTTATCAAATAGATGAAAACTTCTCATGAATCCAGAGAGAATTTTATGTTAGATCAACTACGGGCAATGGGTGTTTTTGCTTGTGTTGTTGAAAAGAGTTCATTTAGTGGTGCCGCGCGTGAGTTAGGCATCACTACAAGTGCTGTGAGTCAGCAAATTCGTTCTTTAGAGCAAGAGATGGAAGTTGTTCTTTTACATCGCTCAACAAGAAAGTTGAATTTAACTGAAGCAGGCCAGGCTTTTTTCCACAGCTGTCAAGAAATGCTCGCCGCTGCTGAACGTGGCAAAATACGTATCAATGAATTGCGCGATGATCTCGTGGGTGAGCTGCGAATAGCCACTACGCCAGAGTTAGGTGCCAATCACGTGATTCCTGCTTTGTCGCATTGGATGTCTGCACATCGTGGATTATCTATTCATATTGAAGCAGATAATCATTATGTGGATTTGATGAATGGGCGAATTGATATTGCCCTCAGAATGAGCCCAACAGTTGACGATCAAAGCGTACATGTTGTGCCATTGGCGCGCGTGGAACAGATTTTGGTTGCTTCACCGAGCTATTTGAATCAGTCTGCACCAATTTCACGACCTGAAGATTTGAAAAATCATGATCTTATTCCGATCACGATTATGAAAAATAATCATGATTTTGATTTTAAAAATGTGGTGACAGGTGACGCGGTTAAACTTGAGATGAAATCAAGAGTAGCCAGTAATAATATTTTAGTAACAAAGACTTTATGCCAACATGGGCATGGGGTTGCACGTATTTTATATTTGGATGTGCAAAAAGAATTGGTTAACGGTTCTTTAGTGGAAGTTCTTCCAGAGTGGAAGCTCCCTAACTTTACGCTATATGCCATCATTTCAAAGCATGAACAACAGCCGATGAAGATCCATCGTTGTCTGGATGCATTGAAACAATACTTTTGCCAACTACCCGGCGGTCGTATTTACCAAGAAGCAAGCTAATTCGATAGAGATTGTAACTGACGATCAGTCAACCCATACACATGCTTATAAATTTTAAATGACATAACTACATAATTTGAGTTAAGCGGTTCACATGGAACCGCTTAACATGGAGAGCAGCAGAGAAAGGCCAAAGCACTTACATCTGTTGCTCTTTATTTTTTTCATTCAAAAAGAATAGCAATACTTTTATTTCAAGCTATCTAAGCTTATTCAGCCTGATCTTGTGTTAATTCTAAAGCACGTTGGTAAGCAATTTTCTTTTTAATGCCGGTCAAATCAGCCGCTAACTGTGATGCAGCTTTCACTGACAAATCTTGTAAGAGACGCCTTAAAAGCTGGTCGAGTTTTTCTTGTGCCATATCTTTTTCAGTGGTTGCGCCACCAACAACCAATACAATCTCACCTTTTTGTTGATGATGATCGTTTGCAATAAATTCAACCAACTCACCTAATGTCATCTTCTTGATGGTTTCAAAGGTTTTGGTAATTTCACGGGCAAAACCGACAGGGCGGTCAGCACCAAAGACTTTAGCCATGTCACTGACACTGTCTAAAATACGATGTGGTGCTTCATAAAAAATCAGGGTTTGCGTTTCGTCTTTGAGTTTTTCCAAGCTAGCCAGTCGTTGGGTTTGTTTAGAAGACAAAAAACCTTCAAAGCTGAAACGATCACTCGGTAAGCCCACTGAGCTTAAAGCGGCAATGGCAGCACAAGCGCCAGGAACAGGGATTACGCGGATATTATGCTCTTGTGCTGCACGAACCAATTTAAAACCTGGATCACTGATAAGAGGTGTTCCTGCATCACTGATAAGCGCCATATCTTCACCGTTCAACAAACGCTGAATAAGGATGTCAATTTTGTTGCTTTCGTTATGATCGTGGCATGCAGTAAGTGGAGTTTGAATATTAAAGTGTTTCAGTAATTGTGCTGAAGTTCGTGTATCCTCAGCAGCAATGATTTTGACTGATTTTAGTACATCAATTGCGCGGTAAGTCATGTCATCTAAGTGCCCAATAGGGGTTGCGACTACAAATAACTGGGCACTCATGGGTTTTCTCCGCGCTGCAAAATAATAAAATAATAGGTTGGCTTGAGTGCTTTGATGCATTCAACCGATACCACGATAAGCATTCTACCTGAATTGTCCGTCGTGGCGTGAGCTAGAATGTTGTCGGCGATGGATTTGCAGGAGTCGGTAAGACATTCGATTGAAATCTAAACGCCAAGAAGGCTTTAAAACGCAGAATGAAATGAATTGATTGGTTCGAGAGACTCACAGCAGTGGTTTTAAAAATCAAGATGTGAGATTTTTGATCGATATTTAGTTTTTCGAAATGTGATGATTAAAAAATAAAAAGAAGTGGGGGGAAGATAAAGAGATGAAACTGGGACAATGGGCAGAGCAACAAGCTTTGATTGTGCTAGAAGAACAGGGTTATGTTCATGTGCAGTCCAATTATCACTCGCGCTTTGGAGAAATTGATCTGATTGTACAAAAAGGGCAGGAATTGGTTTTTGTTGAGGTCAAAGCACGCTCAAAAACGCGTTTTGCGCAGGCTATTGAAACAATTTCCTATTCAAAACAACGCAAAATAGCAAAAACGGCCATGTTATTTTTACAAGATCATCCACATTTCCAGCAATATTATTGCCGCTTTGATGTGATTTGTTTTGATTTTTTTAAAGAAATTGCAAAAACCATACAGCAAGATTTTTCAAAATTCACTTATGATCAGCAATGGATAGAAAATGCTTTTACTTTTGATCAAGACTTTATTAATCTTTGAACAAAATCAAAGCTGAAATGCTGAATTAAAATAGTTTGAAAAGTTGAGGAGTCTTGCTGAGTGTTCAATCGTATTGCAATGACCGTATTATGCGTCGCAAGTTTATCTGGATGTGCAAGTTTCATTTCGGGTGGGACAGGAACAGCCGCTGTAGGAACAGAAAGCGGTGCACGTTCATTAGGGCAGGTCTTTATTGACTCTTCAATTGAGCGTACTGCAAAAATTAACTTATATAAATTGGACAGTCGTTTTAAACAGTCACGTGTCAATATCGAAAGTTTTCATGGCAATGTCCTCTTAACAGGACAAGTACCCGATCAACACTTACGTCAATTGGCTGAAGACAATGTACGTGCGATGTCGGATGTCAAAACCGTGCATAACTACATTACAGTTGGAAACCAAATTAGTTATAGCACCATCATGCAAGACACCTCAGTTACGGCAAATACCCGTGGCTTGATCATGAAAGCTGCAGTTGTTTCAGATGCGAAAGTGCGTATTCACACCGAAGATGGCGTGTTATATGTGATGGGACGTTTAAATGGTGCTGAAATTACCGATTTAAACCAAGTGTTACAGCAAGTGGGGAATGTGACTAAAATTATCACACTGGTGGATAATATAGAGCAACAGTCGCAAACGACCAGTGCATTTGCATCACCAATGATTAATTCAACACCGACAGAGCAAACGCCTGTTGCGATAGACCCAGACCAAGTTGAGCCAAATAATGTTCAATAAGCTTCAGCCTTTTGTTCAAAGACTGAATCATTCGGTAGAGTATGCAAGATTACTCTATCGTGACTTTCGTATTTATGATGTCGGTAGTTATGCCCTTAATCGTTTAACACCGCGTAAGGGTTATTCGGTCCAAGAAAATGTAGCTTATGGGTTACGCGCACGACACCGTTTAGATCTCTTTCACACGCAAACACCGCGTGAACACCGTCCTCTGATTGTATTTGTGCATGGCGGTGCATGGATGCATGGCGATAAAAAAGATTATCGTTTTATTGGAGAAGCCTTTGCAAAAGAAGGCTTTGATGTGGCTGTAATTAACTACCACTTGGCGCCTGAGCATATTTTTCCTGCCTCTATTGATGATCTCAGCTTGGCTTTAAATTATCTCAATGTACATCAGCTTAAATATCAAATTTCGACTGAAAAAGTGGTGTTGATGGGGCATTCTGCGGGCGCGTTTAATGTGATGTCTGCGCTCTATCATCCGAAGCCATATGAAATACAATGTCGCAGCCAAATTACCGCCATTATTGGTTTAGCCGGACCTTATCATTTCGACTATAAAGGTGATCCAATTTGTGCGGATGCTTTTGATCAGAACAGGCCTTATCAAGAAGTGATGCCATATTATTTCGTCGAGTCGAATACGGTTAAACATTATCTATTAGTTGCGGAGAATGATGATGTCGTAGGGTTAAGCAATGCTGTTGATTTGGATCGTAGGTTGAAAGAAAAAGGCAACTACAGTCAACTTTGGACGGTGCCACGCATTGGTCATATTTCAATGATTGGTTCAGTATCGAGTTTGTTTAGTCGTTACTTCACGACCAAGCAAAAGATTATGCAGGCGCTCGAGGATGCGCTTAAGCATTAATTGGGTTTTAAAGTGTATTTGTTGTAGAGATGGTGAGTGAGCTTAGAGCCACTCACGTGTATCATCTGCGACCGTTGTGCCTTCTGTCGCATGCATGATCATGGCATGTGCAATACTGCCTTTGAACGGAATTTCAGGCAATTGATCAAACTTAAAGAATTGGGCATCGCTGATTTCTTCTTCTTGTAAGCAAAGCTCACCCGATGCGTATTCTGCTTTAAACGCAATCATTAAGTTACTTGGGAAAGGCCAAGGCTGACTCGCTAAGTATTGAACATTTTTAACACAAATGCCGACTTCTTCCAAGGTTTCGCGGCGTACAGCTTCTTCTAAGGTTTCACCGACTTCAACAAAGCCTGCAATCAACCCATACATATTGCTACGGGTATTACGCGCATTTTTTGCCAACAGGATTTCATCTTCACCTCGTGTAATGACGGTGATAACACAGGGTTGTACCCGTGGATACTGATGATAACCACAGGCAGGACAGATCATGGCATATTCGCTAGCATGTGCTTCTGTGGTGTGGCCACAATGACTACAAAATTTATGATTGCGACGCCATTCTAGCAGTTGAATAGCCCGGCTGGCCTGTTCGAATTGTGCGGTGCTCCAAAGTGGAAGCAACTGGCGAATTGGGATGAGTTCTAAGCCTTCAGGGATTGGCTCATTGTCTAGCAGGTCTCGGGCAATCACTTGATCACCCGAGTGAAAACTTAAATCACTTGCTAGCTTTTCTACACGAGGCAATTGAAAATTATGGTCCACCAACAATTGTTGTTGGTGGAAAATATAAGCAAGTGAAAGTTCTGACATTAGGCAACAGTCTTTAGTTTTTGGCTACTGTTCAATGCTACATCAAACATACTGTGTAATACAGGCTGTTTGTTTTTTAAGTTATCAATCAGCATATCTGCACTTGCGAGTGCATCAAGTACATGATTCACCTGAGCAGCAGTGAGCGCAGTTTCAGCCGTGATTTGTTGTTGCACAAAATCTGCTGAAATATTCAGGGCAGTTTGACCATTTTCTGCGCCTAAGAACAACATTGCGCCGGCAACTTCACGTAGTTGCGCAGGGGTGTTCTCAAGTGTAGCTAAATCTTGCTCTTCCTGATATTGCGCCAAAGCTTGACTACTTAAGTCAATAGACGTTTTAGCCTCAGTCAATAAAGCAGCATGGGCTTCATCTAAACGGTCTAGTGATATATTCATGTTGTTCACACGAAGCTGTAGGCGGCTTGAAGTATGGTGACGTTCTAACACGCCAATCGAGTTCATTGCCGACAAGATCACGTTCATCAACTGCTGCGCAAAACCTTCATCTTTCAGCATATCTGCTTGACTAAGTGATGCTGCTTGACGGTTTAAGTCATTATGCGCTTCATTTAAGTTCAATACTTTGAAAATGTTCGCCAAATCGACCAGTTTTGCTTGGAGCTCTTGGGTCTTTTCAGGGGTCATGTTTTGGTAGTTGTACTCAATGTCATTGCGGATTTGCGACATTTCGGTGGTTACCAAATCACTAATGGTATGCATCGTGTCGAAATCTGGGCCATACAGATGACGACTGAAAACTTGCAGCTGCGTATCTGTGAGTAAGTCATCGCCAATATTGAGTTTGCCACGGATGTGTTGAGAAACTTCGTCTTCTTGGCTGATACATAGGCTGAGAATGTTGGCAAGATCGGTGAGGCTGGCTTTGAAACGTTCAGGCGCAGTAAAGAACTGTGCAATGTTACGTTCGATGCTAATCAAAGTGCGTAAACGTGGTTCATTAATGAGCAATTGTTCAATTTGATTGAGTGCAACATAGACCAAGTTCCAATATTGTTTACTCGGCGTTTGTTCTGCTAGACCCGCTAAATAAGTGCCCACCAATTTCATTGCTTGTAAATCAAGTTCGCTTTCTTCTTGTTTCAGCATTTGGCTTAAAGACAGCTTGTACAAGCGGTGAACATATTGTGATTTTTCAAGACTTGGTGCTTGAGGGAGGCTGAAATCTGGGGTAATACAGTCCAGTAAGGACTCGATGTGTTGACCTTCTTGCGTTAGAGGCTTTGCTAATGCAATTTCAAGACGGTTTAAGGTATCGAGTAAAAACTGTGGAATTTTCACTTCTCTTAAGCAAATGAACTCAATATAGCGCTTCAGCATGGTCGTGCCTTCGCTGAGTGCAATCACATCTTGCGTATTAATCTGTGCAGGATTCCCCATGATCTTGCGCATAAGCTCTGCGGAATATTCAGCAATTTTGGCCAAGCTCGACATATCAATCAATGCAAGCACTTGAGCACATTGCTCAAATTGGTTTAATGCATCGTCAATCCCAAAAGGTAAAGTCTGATCTTCTGCTAAGGTGCTCACAGCTGATTCAACCAGCTTAATGGAGTTATCCACTTCATTTTTTATTATCAGCAGCGCCGTTGGATCAAAATGAATAGAGGTTTGGTAAGACATTGATCTGCACCTATCCTAGTGTTTTATCGTGTTTATATGCGGCCCAAAGAAGGCATAGCAACTTGTTTATCACTATAGCCTAACTGAAAAATCTTGTAATACAAAAGTTAACAAAAACTTTAGAATTTATTTGGCAAAAAGGCAGGGTGTGCCATGTTTTTCTTGGTATTGTTTGACCCAAGTCTCATGTGCTTCAAGTTCTTCGGCTGAAGGGTGAATTACCGCCAGTTCAATATCTAGTGTTTGACGCTGACTTTGCCCATTTTGTTGTTCACTATGTGACAGGGCATCCATATCAAAGGAAACCTGACCACCTGTCATAGCCAAGTAAACGTCGGCTAGAATTTCAGCATCCAGTAAGGCCCCGTGGAAGGTACGGTCACGCTGTGGAATTTCGTAACGGCGAACTAAGGCATCGAGTGAGTTTTTTTGCCCCGGATGCTTAGATTTTGCCATCGCGAGGGTATCTGTCACTGCACAAACTTCAGAAAGCGCAACAAATCCTGCACGTTTGAACTCCATGTCTAAGAAGTTCATATCGAAGTTTGCATTATGCGCAATGATTTCCGCACCTTTGAGATAGGCAAATAAAGTGTCTGCAATCTCTTGATACAGCGGTTTATCTTTTAAAAAGTCATCAGAGATCCCGTGGACATTTTCAGAGTCGCCCACAGGTTTTTTCGGGTTGATGTAGATATGAATAGAGCTGCCAGTGAGCTTCCGGTTCACCATTTCAATCGCACCAACTTCAATAATGCGATCGCCATCTTGATAATAAAAACCGGTGGTCTCTGTATCGAGGATGAGCTGTCGAGGTCCAAAGACCTCAACCTTACGTGGAGTAATCACAATTTGTGGATGTTGTTTGAGTTGTGTTAAATCCACACTTGCCACAACTTCAGGCGTTTGTTCAATAGAAGGCACCGTTGTAGCAAGTTCTGGTTCAGCGACTAAACTTGGCTCTTGTTCTGCTTCGCTTTCGGCTAAATCTTCGCTGTCATCGGCTTCTTCGCCATCGAAACCCAAACCAAAAGGGTCGTTTAACAACCAGTCTGGTTCAACTTTTTTTTTATCTACAGACGGTTCTGTTGTCGCTGTTTTAGACTGACGAAGTTGAGCCTGTGTTTGATCGGCACCGAGGTTCGCCAATTGATCTGCCATTTCGTTACCTTCATGACCTGCATGGCCTTTGACCCAGTGCCAGTCGATATCACGGCCTTGGCAGGCTGCATCGAGTTTTTTCCACAAATCTGGATTTTTAACGTCTTTCCAGTTTTTCTTTTTCCAACCCGTAATCCACTCGGTAATACCGCGTTTGACATAGGTTGAATCTGTCCAGACTACCAACTTCGCATCGGTTGGGCAAAAAAGAATGCCTTCAATGGCCGCGGTCAGTTCCATACGGTTGTTGGTGGTGTTGTCTTCACCGCCGCACAGTTTATGTTCTTCAGTTTCTGTAATAATGTACGCGCCCCATCCCCCAAGACCAGGGTTTCCACGACAAGCACCATCGACATACAGGGTAATTGTTTGTGACATACACAACTTCCGTAAACTGAAAATTAAAACTAAGCGGGCACCATTGTATAACGCAAATGCACTAGAGAAGTGTATAAGATGCAGCTTTTTTAATTTCTTGTAACATTTATACTGATTTCAAGTTAAATTAACGCCTTGTGTCTGCGGCGTGCTTTACTACAATGGCAGATCTAAAAAATAAATTTTATACGAGTTGTTTGGATTTTCTTATGTATAAGTCAGCTGCCATTTTTGGCCAACCGATGTTACCGACATTATTTAAAATTACAGTACTCGGTTCAGCACTCGCGACACTTGGACTGGCTGGTTGTTCCTCGACGCAAAGTGCAACGCAAACATCTAAATCCAAACAAGTCGGATCGAACTACCTAGATGCAAACAGCCTAGATTCTTTAGAAGATTTACTTTCTGCAACCGACATGCGTGCGGTGGAAGGGGATCGCCTGTTGGTGTTAAAGCACGGTGACGTTTGGAAGCGTATGACCGTGGGCTTTAAAATGAACACCGATCATTGGAATCCGCGTATTGATGCTCAGCGCGGGTGGTTTATTTCACGCCAACCGTATTTGGATCGTTTAAGTGCACGAGCTTCACGTTATTTGTATCACACCGTTAAAGAAGCCGAGCGTCGCGGTTTACCAACAGAGCTGGCTCTACTGCCTGTGATTGAAAGTTCGTATGACCCTGCTGCAACCAGTAGTGCTGCGGCTGCGGGCTTATGGCAGTTTATTCCAAGTACGGGACGTATTTATGGCTTAAAACAAAGTAGCCAATACGATGGTCGCCGTGATGTGGTCGAGTCAACACGTGCTGCGTATGAGTTCTTGGGCAGTTTATATAACCAGTTTGGTTCGTGGGAACTTGCACTAGCGGCTTATAACGCAGGTCCGGGCCGTATTCAACAAGCGATTAACCGTAATAAAGCCGCAGGTTTGCCGACAGATTATTGGTCATTAAAACTGCCTGAAGAAACCATGAACTATGTGCCACGTTTCTTGGCGGTTGCGCAGATTATTAAAAATCCAAATGCCTATAACATCAATTTACCGCCGATTGCCAACCGTCCGCACTTTAGAGAAGTTACTGTGGGCGCAGTGAGTCTAAATGAAGTTGCGTCGATTACAGGTTTAAGTCGTGCCGAGCTGTATCAGTTAAATCCGGGACACCGTGGTGAATGGATTGATGGTGCAAGTCCAATGCGGATTTTAATTCCTGCGGATTTGAGTCCTTCAGTGGATGTACGTTTGAAAAAATTACAGGGTGGTTTAGGCGGCTTGTGGGCATCTGCAAATACCAAACTGCCTGAAAATAACCAAACGATTCAACCAAGCAAAATTGAACCGCCGACCTTAAACACCAAAGCGATTACACCGTCGAAAACTACACCACCTGTTTTAGCGACGACAACCACAAAAACCACATCAGGAAAGCCTACCACTTCGTCTACAGTGACGTCGTCAAGCGGTGCAGCTATCTCTACGCCGCCTCGTGGTTCAACGCCTAAGGGTTCTAATGCACTGGCTGCTTTTGCTGCTAATAGCGATATTCCAAGTGCGCCGCGTATTCCTGTTGCGGTTACGCCAGCGACCCCAGTGAAACCAGTTTCTGTTGAACCACCAATTTCAGCAGCAGAGCGTGAGCAGTTAACCGCGGCAATTCAAGCCGAAGGTCAAAGCAAAACTGTCGATGAAGTTCTGAAACCAGTTGCGACCAAAGCAGAGCAAGCTGAAGTGGTAGCTGAAATTCAGGCTTTAGCCCCTCAAGGGACAGAAATTGTAGATCCTTTAGATGGTAAAATTAAGCTCACCGCAATTCAAACCAGTCAGTCTGTGGCTGAGCTGCAAGGCAAAGAGTTAACCAAAGGTTTTGCTTATCCAAAATCTGTGGCTGACAATACCCGCTTGGATTCAGATGAAGTGAAACGTAATCAAGGCAAAAACTTTGTTAAGACTGACTCTGAAATTGTGATTGTGCCACCAAAAGGTAAACGTTCAACTTATACCGTACAACCGGGTGATACTTTGGCGCTGATTGCTGCCAAAAATGGGGTGAACTGGCGTGATGTGGCGCAGTGGAACCAAATGGATGCCAATGCCACACTTTATGTCGGTACATCGATTTATTTATATGATGCAAAGCCACAAGCTGAAAAAGTAGAAGTACGTTCTACCGTGAAAGCTGAGACTAAACCTGAGAGTTATACTGTTCGTGCCAATGATACCTTAACCGGTATCGCGGATGAGTTCGGTTTAAGCTTAAAACAGTTGGCTGATTATAACGGTTTAAGCGTAACGAGTGGTGTACGTGTGGGGCAAAAGCTTTCTTTAAAAGAAACAGCTCAATCCCGTACTAAATCCAACGATGAAAAAACTAGCAGCCCAACCAAAGTGGCAACCCAGTCGTATACGGTGAAACGTGGCGAATATCTGAAACTGATTGCAGACCGCTATGCGCTGTCAAATCAAGAATTGGCAGATTTAACACCAGGTTTAAATGCGGGCAGCAACCTGTTGGTGGGACAAAAAATTAATGTGCCACTCAATGATGTCAAAAGCTTAACGACAAGTAGTGCCAAAGCATTTCCAGTCAAAGCTGAGCCACAGTTCAAAGTTGAAAGTTATAAAGTACAACGTGGTGACACATTATATAGCATTGCATCACAGTCGAAAATGAGCCTGTCGGAGTTGGCTGATCTCAATAATCTGTCAACCAATAGCGGTTTACAAGTGGGTCAAAGTATTAAGATCCCTGCGGGTTCAACTGTGCCAGATACTTATACCGTTCAGTCAGGAGATTCGTTAACTGCGATTGCTTCGAAATATAATTTGGGTATGGATTATATTGCTGACCTCAACAACATGAGTCGTACAGCGGGCTTACGTGCAGGTCAAAAACTCAAATTAACCGGTGAAGTGCCTGCTGTTGAAACGCCGAAAACAGTCGAAAAACAAACCACTGCAAGTAATAACTCAACCGATATTCACGTTGTGAAATCGGGTGAAACCCTAAATAGCATTGCACGTAAATATCATTTGCAACTGAACTATTTGGCTGAATTGAACAACCTGAGTCGGACGGCGAATGTTCGTGTCGGTCAGCGTTTGAAAATTGAAGGTGATGTTGATTCAGCTCCAGTCAAAACAGAAACTGTGGCAGCAAAATCACAAGCAACTTCAGGTCGAGCAACTGAAGCTTATAAAGTGAAGTCAGGCGAGTCGTTAAACTCAATTGCAAGCCGTGCTGGGATGTCGGTGTCAGAGCTTGCTAGTTTAAATAACCTGAGTGCACGTGCAGGCTTACAAGTTGGGCAGACCATTCAAATCCCGAAACTGATTACGCAGTACACAGTAAAACGTGGCGATACCTTAATTGGACTGGCAAGTCGTTATGGTATGGACACTTCGCAATTGGCTGAGCTCAATGACATTAAACCGAATACGCAGTTGCGCATTGGCGATGTAATTAAGGTGCCGAACTAATATTGAGTTGAAATGCAATTTCAGAGAAAGCTTCGATGACGGTTAGAACAACACTCTTGCTGTTCAGCCTTGTAACGATTCCTTTAAAGGCATGGTCTGCACTGCAGACCATGCCTTTTATTGCACCTTATGGTACGCCGAAATACAGCCAATTGGATCATCTGCCTTATGCCAATGTGCAGGCACCGAAGGGTGGCGAATTAACACGTGCAGTCATTGGGAGTTTTGATAACTTAAACAGCATGAATGGTCGCGGTACTGCGGTTGAGGGAACCAACTATTTATTTGACTCACTTATGAGTAGTTCTTTGGATGAGCCTGCGGTGATGTATCCGTTGCTGGCAGAAAAGGTCAGCTATGACCCGAAAAATTTTAACGCTATCATTTTTTATTTAAACCCTAACGCACGGTTTAGTGATGGCAGTCTTGTTACCGCAGCCGATGTAAAGTTCAGTTTTGATATCTTTCAAAGCAAATCCAATTTTGGCTTACAGATGTATTTGTCAGATTTAGCCAAGACAGAAGTGTTGTCCAAATACAGCGTCAAAATGCATTTTAAAACCCGGAATAATGTGGAAATGCCTTTGATTGTGGCCAGAATGCCAATTTATTCCAAAAAAGACTGGCAAGGCAAAGATTTTAGTAAAACTTCGATCAAACCGATTTTAGGATCAGGCCCTTATCTCTTAGAGAAAATCAATGCAGGGCAGAGGGTTGTTTATAAACGTAATCCAAAGTATTGGGCCAGAGATTTAAAGGCCAACCAAGGGCGCTATAATTTTAACCGCGTGAGTTATGTGTATTATCGTAGCAAAGATATTGCTTTTACTGCATTTAAGGCGGGTTTATATACCTTGCATGAGGAAGAGTCCGCACGACAATGGGTGACTGCTTATAATTTTCCTGCAGTAAAACAAGGTCTCGTTAAAAAATATCGCTTTAAGCATTTCAATCCGATACCGACGCAAAGTTTTGTGTTTAATACCCGTCGTCAGCCCTTTCAAGATATTTATTTTCGCCAAGCTTTAACTTATGCCTACGACTTTGAGTGGCAAAACAAAGCGATGTTCTATGGGCAATATCAACGCTTGCAAAGTTATTTTTCTAATAGTGAACTAGAGGCGAAGGGTGTGCCTTCGGCTGCTGAAATCAAAATCTTAAAGCCTTATTTGGCGAAATTGCATCCCGTACAGCGAGATGGCGTTTTAAAGAACTGGCGTTATTCAGCTTCAGATGGATCGGGCTATAATCGAAATAATTTGCTTATCGCACGACAGATTTTATTAAAAAACGGCTATAGATATAATGCCAAAGGGCAATTGTTGGATCGGAAAAATAAGCCGATTCAGTTTGAATTTCTGATTCAGCCGAGTGATGCTGTACGTGAAATTACGCCTTTTGTTCGCCATCTAAAGCGCCTAGGAATACAGCTGAACATTCGACAGGTTGATACACCGCAGTACTATGAGCGGATGCGTACTCAAGATTTTGATATGACCCTACAAACGATGCCGCAGTCTTTGACACCGGGTAAAGAACAGGTGCAACTGTGGGGCAGTGCTTCAGCCCATCAGGTGGGAAATTATAATTATTCGGGTATTCAAAATCCGGTGATTGATCAGATGATTCAACAGTTGATTCAAGCGCCTGATCGTAAGCAAGTGGTCGTGCAAACGCGTATTTTAGATCGCTTGTTGCGTGCAGGTTATTATCAAATACCGACCTATGGTAAAGCGGATCAATGGTATGCCTATTGGAACATGTATCAAAAACCGGCACGGAGTCCACAGTTGCATGTCGGTTTGGATTATTGGTGGAGTGATGCCAAACAGGCGAAAAAGGTGAGTCAGTACTTAGGTCAGGCAGCCAAGCCATAAGCTGGCATAGGGGGGTTTGAGATGCGTATGTATATATTCAAAAGGCTGTTGCTGATCGTTCCGACCTTATTTCTGATTTTGCTGATCAATTTTGCTGTGATCCAAATTGCACCTGGTGGGCCTGTTGAGCAAGCCATTCAACAAGCGGAAGCTATGCAAACTTTGGGTAATTTGGGCGGTGCAGGTGGAGGCTCAAATGTCTATCAAGGCGCGCAAGGACTAAGTGATGAAATGCTCGCAAAGATCAAAGCACATTATGGTTTTGATCAGCCCATGCATATACGCTTCTTTGAAATGGTGAAAAATTACGCGCAACTGGACTTCGGCACGAGCTTTTTTAAAGACCAGCCCGTTACAGCATTGATTAAGGATAAATTACCTGTATCGCTGTCCTTGGGGCTGTGGAGTGCTTTGCTGATTTATCTGATTTCGATTCCTTTGGGCATTAAAAAAGCCCGATTCCACGGCACAGTGTTTGATCAGTCTACATCGCTCCTGTTGGCAGTGGCTTATGCGGTTCCTGCGTTTATTTTTGCAATTCTCTTGATTGTCTTTTTTGCAGGCGGATCTTACTTCCAATGGTTCCCCTTACAAGGTTTGGTTTCGGAGAATTTTGCGGACTTGTCACTATGGGGCAAAATTAAAGATTATTTCTGGCATATGGCTTTACCGCTTTTAGCGATGGTGATTGGTGGTTTTGCTACAGTGACTTATCTCACCAAGTATTCGTTTATGGAAGAGCTCAGCAAGCCTTATGTGCTGACGGCACGGTCTAAAGGCCTGACTGAGTCTCAAGTGTTGTATGGTCATGTGTTTCGTAATGCGATATTAATTGTGGTGGCAGGCTTACCTGAAGCTTTAATCGCTTACTTCTTTGTGGGCAATTTATTTATAGAGATCATATTTAATCTGGATGGTTTAGGCCTATTGGGCTTTGAGGCGATTGTGCAACGAGACTATCCTGTGATTTTTGGCACATTGTTCATTTTTACTTTGTTGGGCTTGCTGCTGCGTCTGATTGGCGATGTGTTGTATCAGTTGATTGATCCGCGAATTCATTTTGATTCGCAAGGGAGAGGCTGATGTCACCTATTTTACAGGCAGGTTTCAAGCGATTTAAGCAAAATAAGCTTGGTCTTAGTTGTTGTATTTTATTTCTTTGTATTTTTGTACTGTCTTTAGCTGCAGAATTGATCGCGAATGATAAGCCGCTGTTGCTTAAGTATGATCATGCTTTGTATTTCCCTGTATTGAAACACCATCCTGAAACGACTTTTGGCGGTGTGTTCGAAACTGAAACTGAATATAAAGATCCAGTGGTACAACAGCTGATTCAAGCAAAAGGTTGGGTTGTTTGGCCGTTGATCCAATATTCATATCAAACTCCCAATGTAGATTTGACTGTCCCTGTACCGTCACCACCCACGATGCAAAATTGGCTCGGGACAGATGACCAAGGTCGTGATGTCTTAGCGCGCGTGTTGTATGGTTTACGTGTCTCATTGCTGTTCGGTTTTATTTTGACTTTCAGTTCAGCTGTACTGGGCATAGTGATTGGAGCAATACAAGGTTATTACGGTGGTTGGGTCGATTTAATCGGACAGCGCATTTTAGAAGTGTGGGGTGGGCTACCCATGCTATTCATGGTGATGATTTTAGTCAGTATGTTTAGCCCAAATATTTACTGGCTGTTTTTAATCATGCTGTTATTCAGTTGGACAATTTTAGTTCCACTGGTACGAGCTGAGTTTTTGAGGGCACGCCAGTTTGATTATGTCCGTGCCGCGCGAAGTTTAGGTGTCACCAACCGAGCTATTATTTTTCGGCATATTTTACCCAATGCAATCAGCTCTAGCCTGTCACAACTGCCTTTTATCTTAACAGCCAATATTACAGCGCTAACAGCACTGGATTTCTTGGGTTATGGCCTACCGCCTGATGCGGCATCATTAGGCGAGCTTTTGTTACAAGGCAAGAATAATTTAAATGCACCATGGTTAGCACTGTCTGGCTTTTTCAGCTTGGCCCTTGTGCTTGCGTTGCTGATGTATATAGGAGAGTCTTTACGCGATGCATTTGACCCTAGACGCCAATAGTACAGCCTCCATACTTAAAGTGAATGCACTGAGCATTCACAGTTCAGAACGGGTATTGGTTGATCAGCTCAGTTTTGAATTGCGTGCTGGGCAGACTTTAGCGCTGGTTGGAGAGAGCGGTTCAGGAAAATCGATCAGTGCTTTAGCCTTGATGGGTTTATTGCCGAAAGCATTGCAAGTGCACGGCTCAGTACTGTTAGACGGAAAAGAGCTATTAGAGTTAAACGATGCACAATTTAGGTCGATTCGTGGGCAAAAAATCGCGATGGTTTTTCAAGAGCCAATGACCGCTTTAAACTCTTTGCATCGGGTGGAAAAGATCATTGCCGAGACTTTATGGTTACAGGGTTGGTCTAAAACACAAGCGCGACAACGAGTAATTGCCTTGCTAGAAGATGTGGGCATTCCAAATCCTGAAAGTGTGTTGCAGCGTTTTCCTTATGAGCTGTCTGGCGGGCAGCGTCAGCGGGTCATGATTGCCATGGCATTGGCACAAGAACCTGATATTTTGATTGCCGATGAACCCACTACAGCACTAGATGTCATGCTGCAAGTTCAAATTTTAGATTTGCTAAAGTCTTTACAACAGCGCCATCGCATGGCCATGATTTTGATTAGCCATGACCTCAATTTGGTGAAACATTATGCTGATGATGTCGTGGTCATCCATCAAGGCAAGGTCGTAGAGCAAGGGGCGGTTGCGCAGATTTTTGAGCAGTCGCAGTCTGCTTATACTCAAAACTTGCTCAATCATTCTTTTGGTCAAGCCATTAGCGTACAAGATGCTGCACCTTTACTCAGCTTAAAACAACTTGAGGTCAAATTTCCGATTAAAAAAGGCTGGCTTAATCGCACGACACAGTATCTTGCTGCGGTTGAAGCTTTGGACTTGAGCTTGGCTCAAGGGCATTCTTTGGGAGTGGTGGGGGAAAGTGGTGCAGGCAAAAGTTCTTTGGCACTGGCTGTAGCAAGGTTGATTGAAAGTCGAGGGCAGATCCTGTTTGGGGAACATGATTTAAACCAATTTTCGCAAAAAGCATTACGTCCGCTTCGCGGTGATTTTCAAATCGTGTTTCAAGACCCGTTTGCAAGTTTGAATCCACGCATGAGTGTTGAGCAAATCATTGCAGAAGGTTTGACTTTAAAACCTTTGTCTTCATTTGAGAGGACACAGCGTATTGAGAATGTTTTAACTCAGGTGGAGTTGCCAGTCACATTTAAAAGCTATTATCCACATGAGCTATCCGGTGGGCAGAGGCAGCGTGTAGCTTTGGCACGAACCTTGGTACTTCAACCTAAACTGTTGATTTTAGATGAACCAACTTCGGCCTTAGACCGAAGTACGCAGCGTTCGATTGTGGCGTTATTACGCCGTCTACAACACGAGCAGGGTATGAGCTATTTGTTTATTAGTCATGACTTACAAGTGGTACGAGCACTCTGCCAACAGGTTTTGGTCTTGCGTCATGCCAAAGTGGTGGAATTGCAAGCCACTGAACAACTTTTTGAGCAACCGCAGTCTGACTATACGCGTCAATTGATTCAAGCCAGTCAGTATCAGTAAAATTATTTTGCTAAATAAAAACTTAGAAAATTTGACAAAATGAATTGTCAAATTTTCTTGACTGTCGCCAAAAAACACATAGAGTAAAAACACTAAAAAATATTAAAGGATGAATTTTCATGAGCCAGCTTGCAAGCGCAATCGACATTGGGCAGGTCCATTTTAAAAATAAGATGATTAAAGGGGCGATGAGTGAAGCACTCGCCAATCATGCAGGCCAGCCGAATCATTTGCACTTAGGCTTGTATGAGGCTTGGGCAAAAGGTGGCCTAGGCTGTGCCATTACAGGCAATGTGATGGTGGACTTTCGAGCTAAAAATGAACCAGGCGTGGTGGTGATTGAAACTGAACGTGACTTAGAGCCACTAAAACAATGGGCTGCGATTGGTAAAAAACATGGCATGGTGCAATTGGTGCAGTTGTCACATCCAGGCCGTCAGTGTCCTAAGGGTTTAAATAAGGAAACGGTTGCACCTTCAGCAGTACCGTTTAGCCCTGCTTTAGCAATGAGCTTCGGAACGCCGCGAGCGCTTCGTGAAGATGAAATCCTTGATATTATCCAGCGCTTTGCAACTTCAGCTGCCATTTGTGAGAAAGCAGGCTTTGAAGGCGTGCAATTACATGGTGCACATGGTTATCTCATCAGTCAGTTTTTATCGCCGTTGACCAATAAACGCCAAGATCAATGGGGGGGCTCTGCTGAAAACCGCATGCGTTTTTTATTGGAAATTTATAAAGCGGTACGTGCAGCGACCTCGGATCAGTTTATTATTTCGGTCAAGCTTAATTCAGCAGATTTTCAGCGTGGTGGAATTTCGGAAGAAGACGTCATTGCGACATTTAAAGCCATTGATGCTGCGGGGATTGATTTGATTGAGATTTCAGGCGGCAGCTATGAAGCACCTGCCATGGCAGGCGTGAAGCAAGAAAAACGTAAGGCGTCGACCATTGCACGTGAGGCTTACTTTTTAGAGTTTGCTGAAAAAATTCGTGAACAAGTCCAATGTAAGTTGATGGTGACAGGTGGTTTTCGTACTGCTGCGGGTATGAACGCAGCCTTAGAAAGTGGCGCGTGTGACTTTATTGGGATGGCGCGTCCATTTGCGGTAGAACCCGACGTGACCAATCGTTTAATTGCAGGGCAGGATGTACGTTATGCAGTCGATAAGATCAAAACAGGCATTTCAATGATCGATAAAATGGCGATTATGGAAGTTATCTGGTATGCCGCGCAATTTAAGGATATCGCAGAAGGTAAACAACCAAATCCGAAACTGTCACCGCTCAAAGTGTTTTTTAATTATTTAAAAGGCAATGTAAAGGCGGTGATTAAAGGGCAAGTCAACTCTAGAAAGTCAGCTTAAGCATAGCATTACTGCGTGATAGACCAATAGTGTTCAAAATAGGAAGCAGACCATTGCCCACGTGCCATTGCAGCATTGAAGGCAGGTCTGCTTTGTATTTGGGTGAAATAGTATTGAATGGCGTGATATTGAGTAAACTGTGGTGTGGCATAACTGGCCGCATAGAGTGGAAACCACATCAAGATATCTGCATGACTAAACACATCGCCTGCAAAGTATGCATGCGTGCTTAAGTGGGTATCAATTTTTTTAAGTTGTCGGTGTAGTTCAGGATTTAAATAAGCCTGATTGAACGCGCTTTGAAAAGCCAAACTCACAAAGCGCACAACCAAAGGTGTTTGTTGCTTAATGTGTTGGAAAACTTGTTTCAATGCCAAATTGGGCATGAGACTAGCATCGCTATAATGGCTATAAAAACAGAAGTTCCAATACTGTGTATGGTCATGAGGAATAATCAACTTCTGGTGCAGTTGGCATAAATATTCTACGATTGCACTGCTTTCCGTAAGTCGTATCGTCTGAGTATTATGTGAAATGTCGAGCGTTGGAAATTTCAGATTCGTTTGTTTAGCTTGTGTTGTATCATAAAGTTTGAGTTCATAAGATAGCTCAAGTTCCTCAAGTAGCCAAAGAATACGTTGTGAACGCGAGTTTTGAAGATGATGTAAGATCATAAATATTTTTAGTTTTAAGTGATTGATCGTATCTATAAAAAGAAGAATAAAGGAAATTTAGGATGAAAAATAGAAATGTTGCGATTTTAAGTGCTGTTTTAGTTTTGGTAAGTCCTCAACTGCTATGGGCGAATATGTCCTATCAAACAGGCGATATTATTTTTCACGTCTCAAAGTCGCAACAAAGTTTAGGGATACAAAAAGCGACCAAGTCTCGTTATAGCCATATGGGTTTAATTGTTAATAGAAATGGAAAAGCGTGGGTTTTAGAGGCAGTTCAGCCTGTGAAATATACGGTACTTCAGCAGTGGATTGATCGTGGGGTTGAGCGGCATTATGTGGTGAAGCGCTTTAAAACGAATTTGACTGTTCAGCAAAAGCAGACGCTAATCAAGAACGCAGAACAATACTTAGGCCAGCCTTATGATCTTTATTTTGAGTGGGACAATCGTGCTTTATATTGCTCAGAAATAGTCTGGAAGGCCTATCATGATGCTTTAGGCATTGAGTTGGCGCCGTTATCCAAACTGAGGCAATTTAATTTAAGTTCGTCAGAAGTCAAGCAACTCATGCAACAGCGATATGGGCAAAACATTCCCTTGAATGAAACTGTGATTGCACCACAGGCTATTTTTGCCTCGACCGCTTTAATTGAAGTTGATCGTAAATGAGCAGACAATAAAAAAGCCCAAATCATAATGCTTGGGCTTTTTTATGAGATGACTTTAGGAAAAATCAATCTCAAATATGGCGTCCCTACGGGGATTCGAACCCCGGTTACCGCCGTGAAAGGGCGAT
>ENA-OFDP01000068-OFDP01000068.1-metagenomes-genome-assembly--contig:-NODE-68-length-48036-cov-25.906692_pt1 | contig 48036 bp, 38 predicted proteins | sample MGYA00153389_OFDP01 | MGnify analysis MGYA00153389
GCCTTAAAGTGCTACATGTATCGTAGCCAGCTTGGAGAGGTTATGTACGGACTGGCTACCGTGATTCACTCTCAACGAATCGCACGCACTTTAGCTATGTGTCTGGATGCTGGCGGAAATTCGATCGCGTAGCGTGAGCTTTGCTCGATCGAGTGAACCTATTTTGTTCCCTCTAATACCACCGTGCATCCATAAGTTATTTGAGTCGCTGCGGAGGTTGTTTACCCCACCCCAGCCCTCCCCTTATCAAGGGGAGGGAGCTTTAGCGGTAGCCCTCACTAGAGGAAATTTTAAGGTAGAAGCTCGCCAACAACTAGTTAGTTGCGACCCTGCACTAAGTTTTCGCTTCTGCACTAGGTTTTCGCTCTGATGCGGTAGCTTTAAATTCCTTGGGTTTTTCAACCTGACGCGCTAGCTCTAAGAACCCTTTCATATTGGCACCAGGACGGCGACGACCACTGTTAGAAGAGGGTTTGATCAGGTAATCGGTAGCAAAGTTGGTAATTGGCGGAGCCGCAGGTACAGTTGGTGCTGGAGCTTGGACAACTTTGGCTGCTTCAGCTTTTTTAGCAGCTTTTTTGTCGATTTTAGCCGCCTTCTGTTCGGCTTTAGTGGCTGTGGCTGGTGCTGTTATTGCTACTGGTGCTGCTACTGGTGTCGGTGCTGTAGTAACGGCAACTGGCGCGTTTGCTGTAGCTACGATTGGAGGTGCTGGAGTAGCGTCAGGTTTGGCTTTAGCCTTAGCTTCCGGTTTTGATGAAGCATCTTCATCTTCTAGTTGAAGATAGAAGCCATCATTTTTTTTGCCAAAAATCTTTTTAAGTACATTGTTAAACACAGTAAATTATCTCTTTGATTACATAAATATAAATTATCAAATTTGACTGCTGACAAGTGCAAGACAAGAATACAAAGTTTAACAAAAATTTACTAACTGCTGCTTGAAACGATGATAAAAACAGCACTTCAACAAATTACATTTTAATTGGGGACACGTCAATTACCCGCCATCAAGCCTGTACCACCGTAACCGCTATGATGGGGGCTTGTATCTGAACTCCACCGCAATTCTGAGAACCTTTGCAGGATTTCAGCTTTGGTTTCACCGCTCGACACATCAGGGCGCACTGACAAGGCACCAGTACTAGTCCAGTCGGCTCTCCCGCTAATATGGGGAAAATAGGGTAAATGATTAAGCTTAGATGAATTTGCCAGGAGGAAAGGACAAGGAAATTTTGCAACGATCCTAACCAATCTGGATACAAGTTCTTTGTTGGAAGTTATAGATTCTCATAAAAGTGATGATATTATTGCAGTATTGAAGCAGCAACCTCTAGCGATGAGAGAGGGGGTAGAGGAAGTTTGTGTTGATATATGGGGTGGTTTCCCAAAAGTAATTCGAGAAGTTTTCCCAAATGCCAAAACAGTTGTAGATAGGGTTTATGTCCAGAAATTAGTCAACAAAGCTTTAAATAAAATTCGATTAATACTCAAGATAAAAGGCTTGAAAAATCGATACTTATTAATGAGCAATCAAGAGAATTTAGCTGATGAAGAGCGAGGGGAATTAGAGCTAATACTGAAGTGTTCTCCCAGTTTAAAAATTGCTCATGAATTAAAAGAAGAACTAATTACGATTTACAACAGTGACATCACCGCATCTGGTGGAATGAGAAAAATGAAGAAATGGTTGATATCTGCAAGAATTATGTTCGGAAGTGCTGCTGATACGCTCAATGCTCACCTAGACGAAATTTGCAATTACTTTAATAATAGAACAACTAGTGGAGTTACAGAGGGCATTAACACAAGAATTAAGTTAATTGTCCGTCAAAGCTATGGATTTAAAAATTTCGATCTGATGAAAGAGAAGTTATTAGCTTGCTTATCACCATAAGTGCGGGAGATCCCCTTATTGAAGTCGCCTGTCCCCCAATTACTTGGTTTAAGGCGAACGAATCGCACCCCTCTCTCACTCGCTTGTCCGACCCACCCCCAAGCGGAGTACCGCTATGGAGGGGGAATCCTGCTGTTCTAGTTGAGAAACTGTCACGAGCCGATCGATCGACTACCATCAGCTATTTTAAGATTGGCACTGACATTCATATTGCCCAAATAACTACAGATATGCAGGTACCGACAATCACATTACCCAAAATAGATGGAGAGCGCCGCCTCCACAACCCGATTCTGCTCGTACATGGGATTATGGATACCAGCCGGAAGATGCGACATATTTCTAAATACCTACACGATTTGGGTTGGGAAGTTTTTGATATCGATCTCGTCCCGAATAATGGCGATACCAGACTAGAGCTGCTAGCGCAACAGGTAGCAATTTTAGTCGATCGAATTGCGCCTCACCAGCCGATCGATCTGCTAGGGTTTAGCATGGGAGGACTAGTTACTCGTTATTATCTCCAACGGTTGGGTGGGATCGATCGTGTCCAGAGATTCATCACTATTTCTACTCCTCACAATGGGACAATCGCCGCACACTTTTCGATGCGTCCTGCTTGTATCCAAATGCGTCCTAATAGTGATTTTATTAGAGATCTAAATAGTGATGTCGATCGTTTAAATCTTTTGAATTTTACTTCCTTATGGACACCATTCGACCTGATTATTTTACCACCGAGTAGTTCTCAGCTCGGCATTGGTACAGAAATGCAGATCCCAGCACTTACCCATCCGATGATGGTATCAGACCGTCGCACTTTTAAAGCAATTTCTGATGCACTATCTCACCCTGTTAGATCGCCAACTTGACTAAATTCGCTAGCTCCAAAGATTGCTTCACTGTGAGTATAGTATTTGAACTCTAATAAGTTAGCAAAAGGATCGGTTAAGAAAAAAGTTCGATGTTCGGTAATCGCACCAGAAAACCGATGCTTTGCAGACTGATAAAAGTTTAAATTTTGGGCTGTCGATCGATCGAGCAATGCTTGCCAATCAGCTAAAGTGGGAAATACAATCCCAAAATGGCGGGGATAAATCCCTGTCTGCGGCGGTAGTTTCTCAGTAACATGAGCGACTAATTGATGTCCGTACAGATTCAAAATCATTGAATTAGTTGTCTGTCTGCCTACCGTACAGCCTAAACCATCAACGTAGAACTTTTTGGTATCAGGGATATTCTCGATTGGAAATGCTAAGTGAAATATAATTTTACTCATATATTTTAGCGGTAATCTTTACTTATAAAGTTACTTATAGCTTTTGATTTTTTTATTAGTTTCTCTCTGTAACTGAGCGGCAATTTTGAACATCTCAACTCCATCATGCAGATAAGTTTCATCATAGTTCATGATGTAGAAGTTTAACTCCTTAATTCCATCAGCTACTTGGTTGATAGTGTAATATAAATTAGCGGCAATTTCTGCCATTAATGATGGATTAGACATCGAGTGAAAAGTCTTCTCGATTTTCTGGAGATGCTGCTGGCATTCAGTGACATATGCCTCAAATTTACCCATTAACTCATCGTCAAATGGATCGGCAGAGAGTTCGTGAATTTGTGTTTTCAGCGGCTTGATAATCCACCCAATCATCCGATTTATAGGCTGATAAACTTGATTTAACCACAAGATTAATTCTTCATCTAATTCCCGCCCGACAGTGGGACGACGCGGGATATAGGAGGACGACTGTTGTTGGCGAGGAATTGCTACCGCTGGTTGCAGGAGGTAATCGTATTCTCTACGCTTGAGGTCGTCACCCAAAACTTCATAAGCAGCATTGAGTTTGATGATGAGATCGGCGTTAGCTTTGCCGCCATTAACATCAGGATGAAATTGCTTTGCCAACCGCCGATAAGACTGTTTGATCTCGTCAGCGGTGGCTTTAGGTGGTATTTGGAGAACTTGGTAATGCGTTTGGGACATCGATCGATTAGGCTTGAGTGATTAGGCGTGAGGATTGAGGTTTTGGAGCAGGTACTTCCTACCATCTAGATTTTAGAGATTTTCACAACTATAAATAATTTACTCGACGAATGCCATCCCGATCCACTAAAGCCCAAAGCCTAAAACCCAAAGCTTCAAGCCTAGTCCCTCAATCCTAAGCCTAAAGCCTAAAGCCTAAAGCCTAATTTGGTTCTGGATCTTGAAATAGAGGAGTGCTGAGATAGCGTTCGCCGAAACTAGGCTGAATCATGACGATTAGTTTACCCTTATTTTCAGGGCGACGACCGACTTCGATCGCGGCAAATAGTGCTGCACCTGAAGAAATGCCTGAGAGTAACCCCTCTTGTCGTGCTAATCTGCGTCCATACTCGATCGATTGTTGGTCTGTGACAGCGATAACTTCATCAATCATTTCGATCTTCAGTACCTGAGGCACAAATCCTGCACCAATCCCCTGAATTTTATGCGGCCCCGGTCTACCACCAGATAGGACTGGGCTATTAGTAGGTTCGACAGCGATAACTTTAAATTCTGGTTTACGGGCTTTGATCGCCTCAGCTATCCCCGTAATAGTACCGCCTGTACCGACTCCAGCTACTAAAATATCCACACGACCATCTGTATCTGCCCAAATTTCTTCAGCGGTGGTATTGCGGTGAATTTGAGGATTAGCCGGATTGCGAAACTGCTGCAACATATAGGCATGAGGCGTTTTATCGACAATATCTTGAGCGCGACGAATACAGCCGCTCATCCCTTCCACACCTGGAGTCAGTTCCAATTGGGCACCATAGGCTTTTAACAACGCCCGACGTTCGATGCTCATGGTTTCAGGCATGGCAATAATTAATTTATACCCCTTTGCCGCCGCTACCATCGCTAGAGCAATTCCCGTATTTCCTGATGTGGGTTCGACTAAAATTGTTTTACCAGGAGTAATCAAACCTTCCTGTTCAGCAGATTCGATCATGTTTACCCCAATTCGATCCTTGACGGATGAAGCAGGATTCATACCCTCTAATTTGACTACAATATCTGCAACACAGCCTTCAGCTTGAGGGATGCGATTTAGTCTAACTAGGGGTGTGCGACCGACTAATTCTGTAATATCGTTAGCAATCTTCATGGAGGATGTGAGGAGTCAGGTAAAGGATGAAAGCGAAATAGATCCCAATTATCTAGTTTAAATTAATTTTGAGTAGCCCCGCCATGCGCGATCCGCTAATTATTAGCAATATGCGACTAAATTTTGATGATGTTTCGATGTTACAGAAGATGAATATTTGGGGAACAATGAAGATCGGGGCGGTGGAGTCGATCTGTCAGCGATAACTCGCCAATCTAGTTTCGTTAGTGCTGGGGCGATCGATCGCAAGACTTGAGTTTTCGATCCAAGCTACAATCATTACAAATTAGACAAAATTTAAACTGCTGCGAATATCGTCTTCCCCAGCAATAGCACAAACCTGTCAGAACTAACTATTCTGGCGGGGATCGATCGGCAGATCGCTGTCAGAGTAAGGGAATAAAATCTTAATCGGGAGTCGGGGATGCTGGATGCGATCGTACACAATTTAGAACAGAGCAATCACATTGCCAGAATTAAAAAGCTGGTATTTTGTGCTTGTACCAACAATTGGAGCAATGAAGCTCAACAACTGAGTACGGTTAAATTTAAAAGTTATCTCCAACAACTGCGAGATCGCTATGCTTCGGTAGTAGATCTGAAGTATTTGCTCTATCGGATTGTAATTAGGCTCAATCACAGTACTAATTATTATACCGTGGCTAATTTTCTGTGCCAGGAAATGGAGCCACTATATGCTTTTGGGTCTACAACGGCAACAACTGGAGACGGCACTAGCGATGACGATGAGCCAAGTCGAGTGCCAGTCTGGGGTAAAGAAGTCATCTTTGTAGTAGAAGAGACCCCAGCAGGAGCCGTCCTTCAGCTCGAAATGACGGTCTTGGCTGCTAATGGTCAGTTACTGACACAACTGGTAGTGACATTTCCCGATCTGGCTCAAATGATCGGCCAGTATCAAGAATGGCAGTCTCGATACCGTCGTCTCGATCCACACAATCACCGCTTGATGAGTAGTAAAGCGGTCAGTTTAGTTCCAGAGCGAATTAATGATTGTTTAGATGCTGGCGCGATGCTACAGGCAAACCTGCATCAATGGTATGGTTCCCCAGGATTTCAAACCATCCGCGAACGGCTAGCTGCAAATATCGATCCCAATCTAGAGATCGATATTATCGTCCGTAGTCGTTCCAAAGCATTGCTCAAACTGCCCTGGAACTCCATCTGGAAACCATTACTCGATCGATATCCCCAGTCGGAAGTTAGCGTAGCACTGACTCCAACGATCTCTACAACTGCCGCAGCCGAAGAACAATTGCAAGTATCGGTACTATCGATCCTCACTAGTGCTCAAGGGATTAAACTCGATCGCAGTAAAGAATATTTAGATGCACTCCCCTATACGAGGTCAGAATTTGTCGTTGCACCCAATCATCGTGAGTTTGTCAATCTACTTACTCAAAAGTCTCTGAGTGTTTTATTCTTTAGTAGTTACATTTCCGGCTACTTACCCAACAATCGGATCTATATCAATCACCACGATACCATCGGGATTACGGAATTCAAATATCGAATTCGGACTGCCGTCCAAGCAGGGCTAAAACTATTAATTCTCAACTGTGGGGATGGTTTGGAACTTGCCAGCGAACTAGTAGATCTTCAGATTCCCCATCTGATTGTGATGCGAGAGGCCGTCCAAGATCAAGTCGCTCAGGAATTTGTGAAACTATTCCTCAAGGCTTTCTCCGGTGGTAAATCGCTGCAACTAGCCGTCAGGGATGCCAGAGAACGGCTAGTTGCGATCGAAAAGGTAGTTCCGGCGGCTAGCTGTCTCCCGATCGTTTGTCAGCAGATTTCTGCCCCAGCATCAAACTGGAATCGACTCGCACATATCGCCCTCAAACCAGCAGAACTATTAGGAATTTCCCGAAATTGGGCGGATACCGAAGCTACCGAAATGATCGCTCAAGCAGCTCTCGATCTGGGATTGCCATCATCGGCGATCGTCCAAAAAATTTCCTACCATCGACTCGAACTAGTTCATCAATTGACCGGATATTTTAGTGAGGTGTATGCTCTTGCCATCAGTGCCGACGGTCAGTGGTTGGTGAGTGGACATGGTGACATCACTCATATCGATGATGCTGTAAAGGTCTGGCGGCTCTGGGATGGTAAGTTGATTCATAATTTATTAGGTCATAGTCACTGGGTTTATGGTGTCGCCTTAACTGCTAACGCCGAAACGATTATCAGTGGTAGTTTGGATGGCACAATTCAGTGGTGGCAACTCACCACAGGGACAAAGTTACCACAGCTACTCGATCACAAGTCTGCTGTTAATGCCATCTGTTTGACCAGTGACGGGCAAAGATTGGTAACTGGAGGCAATGATGCGCTGCTCAAGATCTGGCAACCCCAAAACGGTCTATTAATTCATCAATGTTCCGGTCATCTCCAAAATGTTACTTGTGTAGCAACTCACAATCAAACTCAGTTAATTGCTAGTGGGAGCAGTGACTACACCGTCAGGTTGTGGCATCTTCAGGAAGGACGGTTGCTAAAAACATTATTAGGACATAGTGGTCGGATTAGTAGTATCGCTATTACTCCAGATGGTACAAAGGTGGTTAGTGCCAGCCACGATTGCACGCTCAAAATTTGGGAAGCAGCTACAGGTAATTTGATTAATACGTTGACTGGACATACTAAATCGATCGGGTGTGTCGCAATTTCACCGGACGGTCAAACCATTGTCAGTGCTGGTGACGATCGCACTGTCAATATCTGGAATCTTTGCGACGGGGCACTTGTACATACACTCGTTGCTCACGAGCGAGCAATATTGTCAGTAGCAATTAGTGCTGATAGTCGCACGATCGCAACTGGTAGCTATGGTGAGGTTCAAGTTTGGCGAGTTCCCTCTACTTAATTAACCCAAGTGGCTACCTACACTCAAAGTAGTTAAAATCACTCCTCAGAGTGTAGGTAGCCATTTAGGTTATCTAGTCATTGACTGCACTGAGTAAAACTTCCTTGAGTGTCAAATCTTCCATATCATTCATCGTCATCGTATCGACGATATCGAACTTAGCTCCAGCACGTCCGAGATCGTCATCGAGGATTTTTAAAAACTTGGTTGCTGCTTCATCCGTCCCCACCTGAATAAACGAAATCCCCAATTCCTCATCTCGATCGGCGAGTCATTCGGCTATGATGATAAACAGATCGCTATCCACTAAAGTATGCGTTTCCCCCGTTCCTGGTCGATCGCCATTGGCGGAATTTCGATCGCGATTTTGGCACTGTGGTTGATTAATTCCCTCTATGCCCTCTATGTCCAAGTTAGTTGGACGACACCGTGGTTGGCAACGCCCATTCTGATTGGGATCTTATTGCTGATCGGGTTGGCGATCGCCGCAATCGTTTATTATGTCGGTATATTTCAAGGCTGGTGGGGAAAATCAACAGTTTCACCCCAGCAATTGCCCAAAGTTCCTGTCGAAAAAACTGCCGCCGCCACTGCAAATCTCCAGGCGATCGATCGCCAACTCCAGCAAATTCAAGATGAAGTCACTCGTCAAGCCTTAATCGATAAATCGCGAGAAATAGCTGAAAATTTGGCGCGGGGACAAATTAGAGTAGTCGTATTTGGGACGGGTTCGGCGGGGAAAACTTCGTTAATTAATGCGATTATCGGTCGAATTGTTGGGGAAGTTGGCGCACCGATGGGGACAACGACTAGGGGGGAAACGTACACGCTCGAATTAAAAGGTTTGGATCGCCAAATTTTATTAACTGATACTCCAGGTATTTTAGAAGCTGGCATCGCTGGTACTCAACGGGAGGCGATCGCCAGAGAGCTGGCAACATCTGCGGATCTGCTATTATTTGTCGTAGACAATGACCTAAGATCGTCAGAATATATCCCCCTGATGGGACTAGCCCAAATCGGCAAGCGATCGCTCCTCATCTTTAATAAAACGGATCTCTATCCACCAATCGATCGCGATCGGATCGTCACAAAACTACAACAGCGGGTTCAGAGCGAAATCGAACATCAAGATGTCATCGCGATCGCGGCAAACCCGCAGCCAGTTCGATTAGAATCAGGTGAAATATTTACTCCCGACCCTGATATTTTCCCCCTGATCCGCCGTCTAGCTGCCGTGCTCAGAGCCGAAGGTGAAGATTTGATCGCCGACAACATTTTGCTCCAATCCCAGCGGCTAGGAGCCGAAGCGCGGGAGCTAATCGACGCACAACGCCGCCGTCAAGCCGATCGCATCGTCAATCGATATCAATGGATCGGTGCGGGAGTCGTCACAGTTACGCCCCTACCAGTGGTAGATTTCCTCGCGACAGCCGCGATTAATACCCAGATGATTATTGAGATTGGCAAGGTTTATGGTTGCGATTTAAATAAAGATACAGCGCAAGAATTAGCACTCTCCCTCGGTAAAACTTTAACTAGTCTAGGCATCGTCAAAGGTGCAATTCAACTGTTATCTACAGCTTTAACCGTCAATGTGACTACCTACGCGCTGGGTAAAGGGATTCAAGGTATTACCGCTGCTTATCTGACGAGGATTGCTGGGCGCAGCTTTATCGAATATTTCCGTCAGGATCGATCGTGGGGCGATGGTGGGATGGCTGAAGCAGTACAACAACAATTTCAGCTAAATCGCAAGGATGAGTTTCTCAAAGCCTTTGTACATCAAGCGATCGACAAGATTTCGATCGGGAATCGGGCATAGGGCATAGGGGCGGATTTATGCTGAATATCTCCGTTGCCTGTCACGGCACAAGAGATTTCTCAGCATAAAAAAAGGGAGAGAATCATAATTCTCTCCCTTTTTATTTTGACCTTGGCTGTTGTTGTCATTGCCTTGGTCTTTGAGTTTTTGTCTGAGCATTTGAGTACGTTTCTTGAGTTGGCGTTGACGTGCCGAACCGCCTTTACCCTTATCATTTCTCCCTTCTTTGCGGGGTGATTCCCACCGCTTGAATCGCTGTGCCATCTGGTTTATAAATGCTTTGTCTTCCTATTGTAGCAAGACAGTCATTCGATCGCAACACCCCACTAACAACCTCTCAGCGTTCTCCCCTCACTCCGCGATCTCTGCGCCAACCCCCATCGCCAATCCTGCCAGATATCCAGTCGTCCAAGCACTCTGAAAATTGAATCCACCCGTCACCCCATCGATATCAAGAATTTCTCCAGCAAAATACAACCCTGGACAGATTTTGCTTTCCATCGTTTGAAAATTCACTGACTTGAGATCGACACCGCCACAGGTGACAAATTCTTCCTTAAATACCCCTTTGCCAGTAATCTGATATTCACCACGATTTAATTCTTGAATTAAGCGATCGAGTGTCTTATTTGCCAACCCCGCCCACCTATCGCCAGCGGTAATCCCGATATAACTAGTCAGGGATTCCCACAGGCGATGGGGCAGCGGCACGGGGCAACTATTTTGAATAGTTTTCTGAGGTAACTGGGACTTGACAGCCAAAATTAGTTCGCGTAATTTGTCGATCCGATAATCTGGCAACCAATCGATCGTCATGGGTACTTGATATCGAGATTCCGCTATAAACCGCGCACCCCAAGCAGATAATTTCAGCACGGCTGGGCCACTCACACCCCAATGAGTGACTAATAAGGCACCTGTTTGGGTGAGAGGATGTTTACCAGTGGTAGCTAACTTGACTGTGGCAGATTTAACGCTGATTCCAGCTAAATTTGTTAAGCGCGGATCGGGGATATTAAATGTAAATAGTGATGGGACTGGAGTAGAAATCGGATGCCCTAATTGTTGCGCCCACTTGTAGGCACTGGGATTGCTACCTGTCGCCAGCAAGACTCGATCGGCTGTCAAAACTTGCCCAGATTTGAGGCTGACAGACCATCCTGATGGCTGCTGGGGGCTAATTTCGGCTACGGCTTCTCCCGTCTTGATTTTGACTCCAGCCGCCGCCGCCGCGTCTAATAAGCACCTGACGATCGTTTCTGAGTCATCGGTAGTCGGAAACATCCGCCCATCGGCTTCGGTTTTGAGTTTGATGCCGCGATCGGCATACCAAGCTACTGTATCCTGTGGTTGGAATCGAGAAAAGGCACCCCGTAGAGCCTTATTACCACGGGGATAGTACTGCACTAACTGGTTGGGATCGAAACAGGCGTGAGTCACGTTACACCGACCGCCACCGGAGATTTTGACCTTGCCGAGGGGATATTTGCCAGCTTCGAGCAGGGTGACGCGAGTATGAGGATGAGTTTGGGCACAGGTAATGGCGGCGAAAAAACCCGCCGCACCGCCGCCGATGACAATAATTTGGGACACAGGTAAACAGTTGAGAGTTGAGAGTTGAGAGTTGAGAGTTGACAGCGATTCGGATTGCAACGATTGAAATCGTCGCTAGTGCTGCAAAGTCCGCCTACGCGGACTAAAAAGTGTCTTAACAACAGCTATAGCAGTCCTATAGCTGTGGATGAATGAGATTCTTCGCCCGTTACGCGCCGTGAGCGCGAGGATCGTCATTGATACCGCTACTAGGAACTGTTTTGGGTGTAAATTTGGAAACCTCACCTTTGGCGGCGGTGTCGGATAGAGCTGTTCCGGCGATCAGATCTGTTAGTTTAGATTCTAAGATCTGTCGAGGCTGTTCGCCGATCGCTTCAGCGAGGACTTTTCCTTTATTATCAAAGAAGACAAAATGGGGAATTCCATCGACACGGTATTTAGTCACTTCTGGCAGCCATTTGGTATTATCGACATTGAGCATCGAAAAATTGACTCGATCGCCAAATTGTGACTTGACTGCGGCTAAATCTGGAGCCATTGCTTGACAACTGGTACACCAATTGGCATAAAATTCCATCAAGGTCGGTTTACCATTAGTCAGGGCAATATCGATCGGTTGGGCGTGAGTGGCTTGAAATTCTAAGCTAGAAGTAGAGTCTTGAGCGCGAATACTCAGTACGAGTGCAACTACCAATGCAATCGCGATCGTCACGATCGCAAAGTTACGCATCCGCTGTGGAGAAGAAGTAGATTGCATAGAAATAAATTATAGATTTTAGAATAGTCTGTAAGCTAAATATATCGTGCAGTTTGCGATTGGTGTAAAACCCGCTCGAATAGTTTTGAGATCGGCGGGTGTTAAACTGTACTGGGCGGGGGACCCGCCCACACAACTATCAACTATTCAAAGATGTTGTCAATCCCGACTTTCCCCGAAACCAACCATGAGATTTTACAATCGTTAGCTAGTTATAGCGATCGAGAGTTAGTCAGTTTACATCAGTTACATCCCGAACAAGGCAAATTTTTCACGGCGTTGTTTTGTCGCTATGGATCGATCGTCCATAGCGTCGTGCAACATGCCGCCCCGTCTCAGATCCAGGCTGATTATTTGTTTGCGATCGCTTGGCGACAGATTTTTGGCGAACTTGGGCGAGTAAAATTATCATCAGATCCCGAAGCAACTAATTGGCAAAACTGGCTGATCGATATTACTGGTAGTACGCTCGCCCAGATCGAAGTGCCCCCAGCAGCGCAGATCCGTTATGCTCTCCATGCAGCACCACCTCCATTATGGTGTTATCTCGAACGAGGACTCGATCGACTTTCGCCGTTATCTCGGCTACTGGTAGTGATGACTCAAAGCCTCAAGTGGAACGAACAACGGATTTCTGCCTACCTTCAAGGCGAAGGAACGAAAATTCCCACCGATAGTATTCCCCAATATCTCACGGAAGGCTATCAGCAATTAGAAGCGGCTGTACCTGAAGATATTCGCCAGATCTATCTGAGTATCGACACTCATTAATCATCTGAAAATGTTGATGGTTCATAATCAAAATTCTACCATTTGGACATCATGGCTAAATAATTCTGGTTTGTGCGATCGTCAAAATGCCAAAGAAACCAGTCGAGTCATGAAAGATCTGAAGCCAAAGGTGGGAATGCTAGGCATAACGGTCGTTAGTGTATCTCCCTTTGAATGATTCTAGGTAATGCCACGGGTTGAAAGGTCTCGATCGGTCGATCGAGGCTCGATGACAGAGAATTTCACCGACCGCACTTAGGATCTAAATTTTTTTGATTACACTTGAGAACAGTCTATGCCGAGCAAATCCTTGGATCGATCGCTAGAATATGATGAATCCGCCCCAGATCTGGATCTGAATGGTATAGACATAGATGAAGATTTGCGAACGTCATTACCCGAATTGTTTCAAGACGATCTGGATAGTACTGCCGTTCCGGATACTGCTAAAAATATTTACCATAGCAAGGATTTAGTTCGCTTATATCTCCAAGAAATTGGGAAAGTTCGCTTGTTACTGCGGGATGAAGAAATCTCAGAAGCGAAAATTGTCCAGCGTTACATGCAATTGCTCGAATTGCGGACTAATGCAGCAGCAGAAGTAAAGTCAGGTAAGAGTAACGATCTAACCATCTTACATTACGTTGAATCGATCGAAATCCACGATCGATTGACAGCACAATTGGGGCATCGTCCTTCGATCGAACGTTGGGCGATCGCAGCAGGTATTTCTCTGGCCGAACTCAAGCCTAGATTAGCCGCTGGTAAGCAGCGATGGGCTGAATTGGCTCAAGTCTCAGTTACCGAAATCGATGCCCTTCAGTTGGCTGGTACCCGTGCTAAGGAGCATATGATTAAGGCAAATCTCCGCCTAGTTGTCTCTGTTGCCAAAAAATACCAGAATCGGGGCTTGGAACTCTTGGATTTGATCCAGGAAGGGACAATGGGTTTGGAACGAGCTGTAGACAAATTCGATCCTACTAAAGGTTATCGGTTTAGCACCTATGCTTACTGGTGGATTAGGCAAGGAATCACCCGCGCAATTGCTACTCAAGGTCGAAATATTCGCCTTCCTGTCCACATTACTGAAAAACTGAATAAGATTAAAAAAGTCCAACGCGAACTGAGTATCGAAACTGGAAGGGCACCAAGACTGGAGGATGTCGCTAAAGCTCTGGATATGACGCTGGTGCAATTGCAAGAAGTCTTGATGCGTGTCCCCAGATCGGTATCATTGGATGTCAAGGTGGGAAAAGATCGGGATACAGAATTAGGAGATCTGCTCGAAGCCGATGAAGTAACCCCAGAACAAATGATGATGCGGGAGTCACTTCAATCCGAACTCGTGCAATTACTGGCAGATTTGACCGATCGAGAGCGCGAAGTAATTTGTCTGCGATTTGGACTAGGATACAATCAAGCCCATTCTCTAGCTGAGATCGGTAGAGTATTAGAACTATCCCGCGAACGCGTCCGCCAAATCGAATCCAAAGCTCTCCAAAAACTCCGCCAACCCAAACGCCGCAACCGCGTCAGGGACTATTTAGAGTCGATGAATTAAGTTCGCAGTAGGGGCACATTAACAAAGAGTAGGGGTCTGCTTGGTGCAACACATGCGGAGGAGACCTCCGCGTGATTGCATCCGCTAAATCCCCATCCTAAAAACCTCGCTGTCAACTGTCAACTGTCAACTGTCAACTGTCAACTGTTTAATTGCACCTACTGACGTAGAACTACCAAATCTTTTAGAACTCTACCGTTAATGGTGCGCGGGGGAAGGGAATCACATCGCGGATATTAGTCATTCCAGTCATAAATTGTACCAACCGTTCAAATCCTAAACCGAAGCCAGCATGAGGGACGGTTCCATAGCGGCGTAAGTCCAGATACCACCAGTAATCAGCAGGATTTAATCCTTGGGCAATCAGCCGACGTTCGAGCACGTCGAGGCGTTCTTCCCGCTGGGAGCCACCGATAATTTCGCCAATTTTTGGAGCCAAAATATCCATCGCTGCAACGGTTTTACCGTCATCGTTCAGCCGCATATAGAAGGCTTTGATCTCGACCGGATAATCAGTAAGAATAACTGGTTTTTTAAAAACTTCTTCGGCTAAATAGCGTTCGTGTTCGGATTGGAGATCTAGTCCCCAACTGACAGGATATTCAAACTTTTGTTCCGATTTTTCTAGTAACTCGATCGCGTTAGTATATGTGAGGCGTTCAAATTGATTATTAATAATATTCTCGGCTGTCGCTAATACTGATTTATCGATGCGATCGTTAAAAAATTCCATATCTGCTTGACAATTTTCCATTACATACTTAAATATGTACTGGAGAAATGTTTCAGCTAGATCCATATCTTCTAGCAGATCGCAAAATGCCATCTCTGGTTCGATCATCCAGAACTCAGCTAGGTGACGAGAGGTATTAGAATTTTCAGCCCGAAAAGTCGGCCCAAAGGTGTAAACATTACTAAATGCCATTGCCATCACTTCGGCTTCCAATTGTCCGCTGACGGTCAAATATGCCGCCTTTCCAAAGAAATCTTGACTGTAGTCAATCTCTCGTTCGGGAGTTAAGGGGACATTTTTGAGATTGAGGGTAGTGACATTAAACATTTCACCAGCACCCTCACAGTCACTAGCACTAATAATCGGCGTGTGTACCCAGAGGAAACCGCGTTCTTGGAAAAACTGATGAATCGCTGTCGCACAGGCATTCCGCACTCTAAATACCGCGCTGAGGGTATTTGTCCGCGATCGCAAGTGACCGATATCGCGTAAGAATTCAAAGGAGTGGCGTTTCTTTTGCAGGGGATAGGTTTCGGGATCTGCTTCGCCGTATACTTTGGCTTGACTGGCTTTGACTTCTATCCGTTGTCCCTTGGCGGGGGACTCTACTAATGTGCCGACGATCTCGATCGAAGCACCCGTGTTAATTTGTTTGAGGATGGTGGCGTAGTCGGGGACATCTTTATCGATTACCACCTGAATGTTTGCCATACAGGAACCATCATTGATATCTACAAAGGCAAATTCTTTGGCTTCCCGCTTACTCCGAATCCATCCTCTGACAGTAACATCATCTCCAGGATTACCTCCACGGAGGATTGTAGCAATATAGTTGGTAATCATCTTTAAGGTCGGCTAGTAAATCCTACCCTACTAGTCTGCCATATTCGACGTTTGAGGCGTGCTAACTGACAAATTGTTAGCACGCCTCAAATAGTTTAGTCGGATATCCTGATGCGTTACGGCTTCAGCCTAACATACCCTACCTGAAAATGATCTGTTCGCTTAGTTTAGATATCCTGGTGCGTTACGGCTTCAGCCTAACATACCCTACATGAAAATGATCTGTTCACTTAGGATCGCTATAGTTAACGAAGCCATAAACTATCAACTATCAACTATCAACTCCTATCTACAGACAATTGTATCAGTTACCCCCGCTCGATCTGTTCGATCGGAAGTGCTGCACTCGGAACCATGCTTATAGATTTTGATGCTAATTGGCTCTCGGTTAGCGGTAGAACCATTTGCCGAGATCGTCATATTTTTACCAGTAGTAAAGTTGATAGTTAGTGGTAACTTCCCGATCGCTTGTTCTGTTGTACTACTGCGCGAACGATTATGTTCGGTCATTGTATAACTACCCCACAATGTACTTCCTGGCTTACCACTATATTCAACTCGATACTGCACCCGATCGCTAAAAGGATTCCCAAAAGCCTGAATACCAACCAAACCCACCCCTGTCACTAATGACCACAAAACATACATGCTTTTCACAGCTTTGTTAACCCAATACTACACTGCCCTAATATACCCAGTAAATTGGTTTAAAATATGTCCATAATAATTAAAAGATTCTGTGCTTTATACTTGCCGATCGATCCTTGCTGGAAGATAACTAAAACCGTTGCTTGGAGCTACATTAGTGCGGTCGATTGGAACTACAGGGGTAAAGTTTAGAGTAGTGGTTTTTATGTTTCAACGCCGACACTAGAAACTTGGTTTACCACTTTTTGTAATTTAGAAACTTCCCAGACATAATAATCTTGACTCGATCGCCGCGAGGATCGACTTCCTTTTCCACATCCATCGTAAAATCGACCGCACTCATAATCCCATCTCCAAACTTTTCCTGAATCACACTTTTGAGCGGTAGTCCATACACCTGCACAATTTCATAGAAACGGTAAACAAACGGATCTGTAGGCACGATCGGCCCTAAACCTTTAATCGGATAATTAGTTAAATGGTCGATATAACTGCGATCTAGACCTAAAGCTTCAACTAATAATTTCGCCTCATCTTCAGAAGTAGTAGCTTGTCGATATAATACGGCAGCAATCCACACCTCATCTCGATTTAAAATTTTTTCTAGGTCTGCAAAACTCAAACCTTTTGCTTGCTTGGCTGCAAATAATTGGCGAACGAGATCGGGAAGTTCCATGCTCAGTTTGGATGCTATATTGCTATTTAGATTTAAATATAAGCGATCTGGGCACCCGAAATAGTTGTTAATGAACAGTATTTTATTAGTGTTTACTCGATCCCCCGCCGGAGCATAGCTATAAACCAAGTATCTGGTAACAACTTTCGCAACCCTAATAAGAAACTTGCATTACCCCCAGCAGGATAGCGCAATTTCCCACTACCATCAGTTGCTGCTTGATAAATGGCTTTTGCGGTTACTTCTGGTGGCGAACCATCTGCCCCAGCTCGATTCATTTTTGGGAGAACCTTATTTATATAAGCATCATAAACAGTCAATCCGGCTTTTTTTGCAACTGTAGTCGATCGAGTGTAGAAATCAGTCTTAATTGCTCCAGGTTCGATAATTTTGATTTTAATATTAAACTGGCGTAATTCGTATTGCAATGATTCAGAAAAGCCATCTACCGCCCATTTTGTTGCATGGTAGGGGCTGTAAAGTGGAAATGTCATTCGTCCACCAATTGATGACACATTAATCAAAACACCTTGTTGACGAAGCCGAAAATGGGGCGAAATAGCACGGGTTACTTCCATCAACCCAAATACATTAGTCTCAAACTGACTGCGAATATCTGCCATGTCACAGGCTTCAAAAGCTCCAATCAGTGCATAACCAGCATTATTTACCACCACATCGTTGGCGTAGCCTACCGGAGGTAATCGCCCCAAATTTAGCGATCGCCAGATCGATGGCTGCATGAATCGTATCAACTTGAGTGACATCCAGCGTCAAACACAGAAAGTTTGGGAGATTAACAAGTTCGGTGTCTCGCTCTGGAGAACGCATAGTCGCTACCACATTCCAGCCTTGTTGCTGAAATAGCTGCGCTGTCGCTTTACCAATCCCTGTAGACGATCCGGTAATTAATACGGTTTTGCTCATTAAAATAACTCCCTCGGTTAGATCTATTGTAGGTTGGGTAGCTCAACGCCAAGCCCAACCCCACCAATATTTTTAGGTGCGAATCCGCATACTCAGATCCAACCAGTGCGATCGGGTAATCGGTGCGCTAGTAGAGATATAATCTACGCCAGTCTCGGCGACTTGCCTAATGGTGGTGAGGGTAATATTTCCAGATGCCTCGATCTTGATGCGAGGGTTGGCTTGTCTAATGATGGCGACTGCTTGGCGCATTAGATCTGGGGGCATATTATCCAGCATGATAATATCTGCATGACAGTCGATCGCTTCTTTGACTTGCTCCAGTGATTCGGTTTCGACTTCGATCGTTAGTGGATAGGGCATAGTGCGTCGAATCCCCTCGATCGCTTTAGTTATCCCACCCGCCGCAGCGATATGATTGTCCTTGATCATCACCGCATCATCCAAACCCACGCGGTGATTGACTCCTCCACCCACTGTCGTCGCATACTTTTCGAGCAGACGCAACCCAGGCGTAGTTTTGCGGGTATCGACTAATTGAGTCGGTAAATCGGCGATACATTCGACATACTTGCGGGTAGCAGTAGCGATACCACTCAGCCGCATCGCCAGATTTAGAGCCGTCCGTTCGCCCATTAATAGCGTCGCGAGATCGGCAGTGATTTCGGCGATCGGTTGTCCTGGGATACATGGCGAGCCTTCCGCCGCCACCGGCTGAAATTTGGCTTGAGGATTCAAAAGCTCAAAAACTCGTTTCGCGACTGGTAGAGCCGCAATTATCCCCGCCTCCTTAGCAATCCAGACGGCGGTAGCGACTCTATCGATATTGGGCAAACCTTGGGTACTGCGATCGCCTCTCCCGATATCTTCCTGGAGCCATTGAATTAAGTGGGGATCGAGGACGATCGAGGGAGGCAAAGTTGAAGTCATTGAGGAATTAAATTTGAGCTTCTAAACGGTGAATAGCTTGGTAACATCGATCTGAATGTCAGGGAAGGATAAGGGGGAAATATGTCCAGTCGCCAATCTAGTCTCAGATTGATAAGTATCGATTGTCAAATCGCGAAATACAATCAGTTCGGGAATCTGTAAATTTACTACCCAATATTCCTCAATCCCAGCTTGTGCATACACTCGCTTTTTTTCGTTAAGATCTTTACGTAGCGTTGTATTGGCGTACTCAATCAGCCAAAAGATATCGGCTGGATAAGGATGGTGAGTGCGATATTGAAGATTAGGGGTGCGGACGATCGCAATATCTGGTTCTGGTTCGGAGTCATTTGGCAGCGTAATCGGATGAGCTTCACGGACTTTCGCTCTGTCCCCTAATAATGTTCTAAGATATACAACTGATTCGTCACAATAAAAGGCATGAGGCAATCCCTCTGGTGGCATATCTACAATGATTCCTTCTAATAGTTCTACTTGTCGATCGTCCAGTATCCCTGTCTCAACTAATTGATGATATTCGGCGATCGTCCATTTGGCGGTAGTAATTGTCATCACTGATGTCCTCGAACTCTAAACTATTTTAACAAGCAGGTGGTATGTATTGGTACTGTGGACGATCGATCGAGTCTCAAACCATCGAGTTAGATATTAGCGATCCTGGCTTATTATATGGGGCGACAGTTTTTACGACCTTTAGAGCCGATCGGTTTTCTCCAGGTATTTACAAGCTGCACTGCGAACGCTTGCGCTCCTCGATCGATGATTTTGGTTGGTGTCAGCCTGACTGGGTACGAGTTCGATCGGGGGTAGAATGCCTAAGATCGTTTCCCGTCTTGCGAATTACCATCTTTCCTGACGGACGAGAACTAATTATGGGGCGAGATTTACCACCTAATTTAGCGATTTGGCAACAAGCAGGTGTGACTGTAATTATTGCCGATCGACAATTGACTCGAACGCTCCCCCAGCACAAAACGGGTAACTATCTTGCGCCCTGGCTAGCCCTCCAACAGGCGCGAAACAGCAACATTCAAGAAGCCATCCTCACAAACGAGCGCGGTGATTGGCTCGAAACTACCACCGGAAATCTCTGGGGTTATCGCGATGGGTGTTGGTATACGCCGCCGCTAAGTGCTGGAATTTTGCCTGGGGTAATGCGATCGCAAATTTTGGAACTGCTCCAGCCGCGAAAAGTTGTGGAAATCGAATGGACGCAAGCATGGGTAAAGGATTTGGAAGCGATCGGCTATAGTAATTCGGTAATCCACCTGCTCCCGATTCGTACTGCAATCCTGCCAATGGGTAAAATAGAATATACAGCCCAACACCCGATGATGAAGTGGTTGGTTGCTAGTTCCTCTGGGACAGATTTAGTCACCAAAGATCGGGTAATCGGGTAAAAACAAGATTTTCTCTACCAACTTTGTTCGAGAAACCCTATCAATAAAATGAGAGAAAGGTTAACATAAGTTAATAGAGAGATAGAATACAGTAAATTATTGATGGCGCAGACTGGAGGAAACGAGGGGTAAAAATTCGGTAGATACCAAGCCCTGTAAACTGTTACCAGTCAAAAAATACTTATATAGGAGAACCTTCGAGTGAATAATAAGCGGTGGAGAAATGCCGGACTTTATGTCCTATTGGCAGTTGTGGCGATCGCTCTGGCAACTACATTTTTAGAAAAGCCAGCCCCAGCCCAAAAAACTCTCAAATATAGCACCTTTATCCAAGAGGTAAAGCAGGGTGAAATCGAGAACGTCGGACTGAGTGCCGATCGTAGCCGTGCATTGGTACAGGCTAAAGATGGTACGAAAATGACCGTCAACTTACCTCCCAACGACAACCAATTAGTCAATATTTTGACTGAAAATGTCAAAGGAAACATCTACGTCCTCCCTCAGAATGATGAGAGCGTCTGGTTCCGTGTCTTGAGCAGCTTATTCTTCCCAGTATTATTATTGGTAGGTTTATTCTTCTTGCTTCGTCGTGCCCAAAGCGGCCCTGGGAACCAAGCGATGAACTTTGGTAAATCCAAAGCGCGCGTGCAAATGGAACCCCAAAGCCAAGTCACCTTTGGTGATGTTGCCGGAATCGAGCAAGCAAAATTAGAACTTAACGAAGTAGTAGACTTCCTCAAAAATGCCGATCGCTTTACCGCCCTCGGTGCCAAGATTCCTAAAGGTGTCCTCTTAGTCGGCCCTCCAGGTACTGGTAAAACCCTCCTCGCTCGTGCAGTTGCAGGCGAAGCTGGCGTACCATTCTTTAGTATTTCCGGTTCGGAATTCGTCGAAATGTTTGTCGGTGTGGGTGCATCCCGCGTACGTGACTTATTCGAGCAAGCCAAAGCGCAAGCTCCTTGTATCGTCTTCATCGATGAAATCGACGCAGTGGGTCGCCAACGGGGCGCAGGACTCGGTGGTGGTAATGATGAGCGGGAACAGACCCTCAACCAATTACTGACCGAGATGGACGGATTTGAAGGCAATACGGGGATTATTATCATCGCCGCTACCAACCGTCCCGACGTACTCGACTCCGCACTCCTCCGCCCAGGTCGTTTCGATCGTCAAGTAGTTGTCGATCGTCCTGACTACGCTGGTCGTTTGGAAATCCTCAACGTTCACGCTCGTGGCAAAACGCTCGCCAAAGACGTAGATCTCGAACGCATTTCCCGCCGGACTCCTGGTTTCACAGGTGCAGATTTAGCCAACCTCTTAAATGAGTCCGCAATTCTCGCCGCCCGTCGTAGCTTAACTGAAATCTCAATGGATGAAGTTAACGATGCGATCGATCGTGTACTAGCAGGGCCAGAGAAAAAAGACCGCGTGATGAGCGAGAAGCGCAAAACCCTCGTTGCTTATCATGAAGCAGGTCATGCCCTAGTTGGTGCCTTAATGCCCGACTACGACCCCGTACAAAAGATCAGCATCATCCCTCGTGGTAATGCTGGCGGTCTAACATGGTTCACACCGAGTGAAGATCGGATGGAATCTGGTTTATACAGCCGTTCCTACCTCCAAAACCAAATGGCTGTCGCCCTCGGCGGTCGGATTGCTGAAGAAATCATCTTCGGTGAAGAAGAAGTCACCACTGGTGCTTCCAATGACCTTCAGCAAGTCGCTCGCGTCGCCCGTCAAATGGTGATGCGGTTCGGGATGAGTGAGAAACTCGGCCCCGTCGCCCTCGGTCGTCAACAAGGGAATATGTTCCTCGGTCGCGATATCGCCTCCGAACGCGACTTCTCCGAAGAGACTGCGGCAATTATTGATGATGAAGTCAGCCAATTAGTAGCAGAAGCTTACCGTCGTGCGAAAGATGTCTTAGTCGTCAACCGACTCGTATTAGACAAGATTGCAGCGATGTTAGTTGACAAGGAAACTGTTGATTCGGAAGAACTTCAGGATTTACTTGCTAGCAATGATGTCACAATGGCAGCGATCGCGTAATTGAATTAGTAGTTAAAAGCCCACACTAGTTATCAAAATCTAGTGTGGGCTTTTTCATGTTAAGCTTATCCAACTTATTCCTTCTGTTATTAAGATGGCTAGCCTTCCACATCCAGTTCAATATCAGGGCAGCAAAAGAAATCTTGCCTCAAATATTCTTGAACTCTTACCTAGCAAAGTGAATAGACTAGTGGAACCTTTTGCGGGGACTGCGGCAATTAGCATAGCTGCTGCTTCTAGACAAATGTCTCAGCATTTTTGGATTAATGATTTAAACCAACCGCTAATTAAATTAATAGAGTCGATGGTAGAATGCCCAGAGAAAATAGCGCATTCTTATGAAGAGATCTGGAATCAACAGCATAGTAATTCCATAGAGCATTATTATCAAACTAGAGAACAGTTTAATAAAACTCATGACCCAAACGTTTTTCTGTATATACTAGCTCGTTGTGTGAAAGGTGCCGTTAGATATAATGCCGAAGGGTTTTTCAATCAAAGTCCTGACAAAAGAAGAAAGGGAACTCAGCCAGAAAGGATGAGGAAAAATATAGAAGGTGTTTCTAAGCTTCTGAAGCATAAATGTAAATTTACAAGCTTTGACTATAGAGAACTCTTAGCTAAAGTTAAACAAGACGATTTTGTCTATATGGATCCTCCTTATCAGGGTGTTTGTGGTCAAAGAGATTCAAGATATTTGTCGGGAATAAATTATGAGGATTTTGTCTTAGCTCTTGATGAATTAAATCGAAAAGGAATATCATTTGCAGTCAGTTATGATGGCACGTGCGGAAATAAAACTTTCGGCAATGAATTACCAAAAGAATTAAAATTGAAAAAAATCGATCTCGAAGCTGGGAGATCGTCTCAAGCAAAACTTTTGAGTAGAGATGAAATAACTATAGAATCTTTATATTTATCTAAATGAAAAGCTAGGTTGATGTAGGGTGTGTTAGGCTCATGCCGTAACGCACCAATATTTAATACCTTAGGATTATGGTTTGAATATGCAATTGACTTTAGCATTTAGAGATCTTCGCGTCCATAAATTATGACAATAATATTTTTAAGGCAATATTGATTGACTCTTTGGGTATATTAAATAGTAAATGCTTGCGACCGAAGGACATAAATTGTGAAAATCACGGCTGATGAGTTTTTAAGACGCTACGCTGAGGGAGAAAGAGATTTCTTTGGAATTAAACTTACAAATGCTGACCTAAGTAGAGCAAACTGGGACGATTCTACTCCAGTTGGACAAATCATCACTGGAGCAATCTTGGGAGAAGGAGATCTAAGTGGTACTGATTTCAGCGCGAATGATATGCGTGGCTGTAATTTTAGTGGATCTCAGTTAGTCGGCTGTCGATTTGATAGAGCAGATTTAACCCAAGTGTGTTTTAGAGATGCAGATTTGCGTAATACTTCATTTGTTGGTGCGAAACTGATGCGTGCTGATTTAAGTGAAGCTAATCTGAACGGAGCTGACTTTACGGGAGCCGAGTTGACTGAAGCTGAGATGCCATTATCTGATAGTGAGGTTATTTGGGATGAGGGAATTGCAGTTAAAGAGTGGGTAATACGAACTATTCAATACTACCGAAAAATTAACTTTTTCGAGCAATATAATGATTTGTCAGATGAACAATTAGCAAATATACTGAAAAGATTGTGCCGAAGAAATGAATGTTTCGGATGTGGCAGTTTTACCACAGGAAATGATTACGAGGTTATCCAGTTCGATCGACAACGTACTCTTCGAGCTATACCACTTGATATACTCTATGGAGACGACCCTGGTGAATACAATTTTGAATATGCTGTCCAAACATTAGAAAAATGGGAGGATATCTCCTATGGTGCGTTTCAGCCCAAAAATATTTTGGATGTGGGAGAATATATGGTGGGGCTGACAATTGATGGTAAGAAGTATCAGATAAATCCTTGGGAAGATCCATTTGAACTTGCTCCACAACTAAATCCTCTAATTGCTTATACAGGCTATCAGTTTGAGGTTTGGCATCTCGATTCAGCTCTTGTTTTTGCACTTACTGTTGATGACAAATATCGACTTGAATCGGAAAGAGGCTTATCTTTTCATCAGTGGTAAATATCTAACGATCGATCTCAATCATCCCAATCGCTGTTTCACCTCAGTGGCTAAAGCATCGACCGAGACCACAATTTGTTCGCCATTTGTCATATTTTTCAAGATACACTGCTTATTTACAGCTTCTTCTTCACCAATTACCACGCAAAAATTTATCCCTTGTTTGTCTGCTAGTGCAAATTGTTTTTTGAGCGGACGTTTATCGAAAGCGGTAGCAACTTTGATACCAGCTTGGCGGAGTTGTTGGGATACTTTGAGATAGATCGGCATCAAATCTTCTTGAAGATTTAAGACCATTACTTGGGTGGGTGTTGGGGCTAGAGGTTGTAAGATATTAGCTTTGAGTAAGCGATAAATTAGGCGAGTTAGACCGATCGAGATGCCTACTCCTGGCATACTTTCACCGATAAATGTGCCGACTAATTCTTCATATCTACCGCCAGAACAGATACTGCCGAGGGCTTCGTGTCCAATTAAGGTCGTTTCATAAACTGTGCCTGTATAGTAGTCTAATCCTCGTGCGATCGAGAGGTCGATACAATATCGATCTGCTGGTACTCCAAGATTTCGGACACCGTTAATTACGGTGGTTAATTCCTCAATTCCTAATTTAAATTGCTCGGCATTAGGTAAATCGGTAGCAAATTCATTTAGAGCAGTCAGGACTCGATCGACATCACCTTTAATATTGATAAAATCGATAACTTGCTGGGACTGTGCTGCGGATAAACCCTGAGTAGCTAAACCTGCTAATACCTTCGTAACGCCGACTTTTTCTAAGGTATCAATAATATTAATACAGACTTTGATGCGATCGGGTGATACGCCCAACGAACTAAAGAAACCAGTTAATACCTTCCGATTATTAATCCGAATCAGAAACTCGCCAATATTAATCTGACTAAAAATCTCAGCGATAATGGCTGGCATCTGAGCATCGTAGAGCAAACTTAGTTCCTTACGCCCTACCACATCGATATCACACTGTCTAAATTGACGATAGCGTCCATCCTTGGCTCGTTCGCCCCGAAATACCAGATCCATCTGATACCTAGCAAAAGGAAACTGTAAATCGTTGAGGTGACGGGCAATATAAGCGGCTAATGGTACCGTTTGGTCGAATTTTAATGCTCGCGCTTCCGATCCGGTATCGCCCTTCCCTGCCTCATCCCGCTCTGCTTGGCGATTGGGAGGGAGAATTGGCTGCAAACCGTAAATGATGTTATCGCCTTGGTTTCCCTTCGCCTGAAGCACTTCTAGCCGCTCTACAGCAGGAGTTTCGATCGGGGTAAAACCGTAGCTCTCGTATACCTGCCGAATCGTATCCATCAGGTGTTGTTCTAGTCGCTTTTCACCAGGTAGAAATTCGGGAAAGCCGCTGGGTGTGGAGAAGTTGATTTTATCCATGTTTGTGGGGACTTGGGGACTTGGAGACTTGGGGACTTGGGAACTTGGGGACTTGGAGACTTGGGAGAACCTAAAGGCTAAAGCCTAAAGCCTAAAGGCTAAAGCCTAAAACCTAAAACCTAAAGCCTAAAACCTAAAACCTAAAGCCTAAAGCCTAAAGCCTAAACCTAAAGCCTAAAGCCTAAAGCCTAATCCCTGACCCCTACTGATGATAGAGTGTACAGAAGGATTAGCAACAAAGTCGCGGGGGAGTTTAGCGTCGGTGAAAATTTTAGTAGTTGGTAATGGTGGTCGAGAACATGCGATCGTTTGGGCATTATTGCAATCTCCTCAAGTTACCCAAGTCCTCTGTGTCCCTGGTAATGGCGGTACAGCATTGATGGATCGCTGTCAAAATCTCTCGTTTAGGGTAGATGATTTTGGGGGAATCGCACGGTTTGCAGAAGTGAACGGGGTGTCGTTAGTAGTGATCGGGCCAGAATTACCACTCTCACTAGGGATTACTGACTACTTACAAAATCGCAATATTCCGGTATTTGGCCCGACTCGTGCAGGTGCCCAAATTGAGTCTAGCAAAACCTGGGCAAAATCGATTATGGAGGAAGCAAGAGTCCCAACGCCAAAATCGGCAACTTTTACAGATTTGACTACTGCACGGGCATATATCGAGCAGCAAGGGGCACCGATTGTGGTGAAGGCTGATGGGTTGGCTTCGGGGAAAGGTGTTGTAGTTGCCGAGACTTTGGCAGAAGCTTTGACCGCAGTTGAGTTATTATTCGCTCAGAATTATGGTAGGTTACTGATCGAGGAATACCTGACTGGGCAAGAGTTATCAGTGATCGCCCTGACAGATGGTAAAACTATTCGTCCCCTATTACCCGCCCAAGATCATAAACGAATTGGTGATGGCGATACAGGCGCAAATACAGGCGGGATGGGTGCATATGCTCCGGCTCCGCTCGCAACTCCAGCGTTGATGACTAGAATTCAACATGAAGTCCTAGAACCAACTCTGGCTGTCCTCAAACGGAAAGGGATCGACTATCGGGGGGTGCTATATGCAGGTTTGATGATTACTCCAGATGGCGAACCCAAAGTATTAGAATTTAACTGTAGATTTGGCGATCCCGAAACTCAGGCGATCTTGCCGTTATTGGCTACCCCGCTGGTAGACTTATTATTAGCCTGTGTCGAACAGCGATTAGCTGCCTTACCACCGATCGAATGGAAGTCAGCAGTGTCAACTTGTGTGACAATTGCCGCTCAGGGTTATCCTGGAAATTATGAGCGCGGTAAAGTTATTGGTGGGATCGATTTGGCAAATACTGACGGAACGATCGTCTTTCAGGCTGGTACACAACTCAAGCAAAATCGCATTGTCACTGATGGCGGACGGGTATTGGGTGTGACGAGTATCGCCCCAGATTTTGCCACAGCGATCGATCGAGCCTATCAAGGAGTCAGAGCGATTACCTTTGAGGGTATGTACTATCGTCAGGATATCGCTCAAAGAGCCTTACTCTAGAGGGTAGGGAGTAGAGGGTAGAGGGTAGCGACAAACATGGTTTCCCTCCTCTACTTTCTCTATGTTCCCTCTTACTCTCCCTACCCTCTTACTCTCCCTACCCTCTACCCTCTACTCCCTACTCTCTAACATGCAGCGTCGATCCTTTTTAGTCACCCTTGGTAGTCTGGCTGTGGGGAGTAGCCTAACTAGTTGTCAAAGCCCAAACCAGTCCACTTTGAGGTTGTTGGCACTAAAAAACTCGCTACCACCTCAACTAGTGGGCGAGTTTACCAAATCGATTCAATCTACTTCTAAAGTGGAGTTGGCTTCAGAGGGTCAATTTAAAGAAATTATTACGGCTCTTCGGGAGTGGCATAAAACTGGCACAGCAGAAGCGAAGGGGGTGAAGATCCCGCTCGTACCTTCAGCTAAATCTCCAGCATATATCCCCAATTTGGTGAGTCTGGGCGATGCGTGGCTCCCAATGGCAATTCAGGAAAAATTAATCCAACCGATCGAAGTCCAGAAGCTGACTAATTGGGGTAAACTAGAGTCTCGCTGGCGGGAATTGCCTCAACGAGACGATCGAGGTAATAGTAGTTCTACCGGACAAATTTGGGGTGTTCCATACCGCTGGGGGACAACTGTAATTATCTATCGTCGCGACAGGTTGGCGGCGGCTAATATTCCGATCCCTAAGGATTGGCAAGATCTCTGGAATCCTCAATTGAAACAGCGAATTTCGGTATTAGATCGATCGCGTGAAGTAATTGGTTTGACTTTAAAAAAATTAGGCTATTCATACAATCATCCCGATCTCAGTCAAGTTACCAACCTCAAATCGGAACTAGAAAAACTCCATCAGCAGGTAAAATATTATAGTGCCGATAGTTATCTTCAACCATTAATTATGGGCGATACTTGGGTGGCTGTAGGTTGGTCGTTGGATGCGATCGATTTAGTTCAAAAGAATCCGAATGTTGGTGCGATTGTGCCTAATTCTGGTACGGCAATTTCCGCAGATATCTGGGTACAACCAACAATTCCAACTCAGCAGGGATCGATCGATCGATCCAACTTAACTCAGCAGTGGCTCGATTACTGTTTACAACTCAAAGCTAGTAACCAGATCTCGTTATTTACATCGGGGACAGCTCCATTACTCACTAATACTAATGCTAGTGAAATTATCCCAGATATCAAACGAAATTCATTGATTTTGCCAGCTAAACATATTTTAGATAAAAGCGAATTCATTTATCCTTTACCGCCCGAAAGTAATGTACAATACGTTCGGCTTTGGCGAGAAGTTCGTCAGGCAAAAATCATATTGTCATAACCACTGCGCCCTATGCTAAGTGAATTCAGATCGAGCACATCGATCGTGCTGGCGATCGGCTAAAAGGTAAACAATGAGTATCTGCTAGATGATATAGCAGGTATTAAACATTGGTGCGTTACGGCTTGAGCCTAACACACCCTACATCGACTTATCAACTATCAACTATCAATTATCAACTATTTAATAAACTCTTCCCCGCCATTGTTTTGGTTTTTGGAAAGCTGAAATAAATATTCGTAAAACTGCGAAGGGATCGGCTAATGGTGAAAGCCAAAATGACAACGCAGCTAGCGAAAATTTCTCGCGATAATAAGAGGGATAAATTGCGAGTAATAGTGCAAATCGGATAATTACCAAAAATAGATTTAAAGCAAATACTAACTGTAAAGTCAGGAATGAATCTGCCCACCCCCAATAACTCCAGATGATAGTTAGTGGGATCGGTAGCCCTTGGACTAGGAATAATAGAGCCAAATCGCTCCATAACTGAGTCCGTGTAGTAGCATCCTTGAGATCTAAAGATCGACCCCATTCCCGCCAGGTTTCGGCAATACCTGCGTACATCCGCACCCGAATTACTTTCGCACCATCCAAAAATCCAACTTTAAAACCTTGTTTTGCCGCATTACGGGCGAGGGTGACATCATCACAAAAAGAACTCGCCGCACTAGTATAACCGTCTAATTTCGCCAATACTGCCCGCCGACATAGAAAGCACTGTCCATTTGCCATGACTCGATCGGGTGACTGCACTCTAACACCTGACGAATCAAAACGATAGAGCAGCGTCATTAATAGTGCAGGTTGCAACCACCATTCGCCTGGATCGTTGAGGATAAATTGCGGCGATAATGAGACTAAATCGTAACCTTCGGAGATCGCCGCGTCAACCAGACTAGCAACCAGTCCAGGTTGGGGCTGTGTATCCGCATCAATCCCCAGCACCCACTCACTAGCGGGAGAACTGGCGAGGAAGCCATAGTTCAACGCCCAGGGGCGACCTACCCAACCTGATGGTAAAGGATCGTCAGTGAGCAGATGAAAGCGGGAGTCTTCAACAGCAGCCGCTTTGACTCGATCGCGTGTACCATCTTGGGAATTACTATCGACGATGAGAATTTCCCGCACTTCATCGCCTTGCTGACTCAATCCAGCCAAACAAGGCGCAATTCGATCGACCTCATTGAGAGTTGGTACTACCACACTCACGCTCTGGGATCGATCGGGTGTCGATGTTTTGGGTGTCAGCGGCGGACGACGCACCGCCCCTTTCACCAATCGAGACAGCAGAATCAAACTTGCCGCGCCCTGGCATAATAGTAATCCCAGCGCAACGGCTCCTAGTATTTCCCGATCCAAATTTTTTAACCAATCCACTAAATATTGTCTGAACTAAATAACTTCGGCTTTCAATCGTTCGGGCGCACTTACTTTCGATTTAGTAGTTGCCATTTGATAAAGAACTACCAGTGGCAAAATCCCCAATACCAATCCCAACAAAATTGGAATATAAATACCTGCGGCTAAACTCATAATCGTGGCAAACGCAAAATTACCCAGATACACTGCCAAAGGTAAGCTGAGGTCATTTTGGGGGAGTGTCAGTGGCTTCAATCTCCAGATGAAGGTGGCTACTGTCATGAATACCACTCCCGTCCCAAACCAACCTGTAAAATTCTCATAGGGCATTCCAAAAAACGGCCCTGGTTCTTCCCATACCCAGAATGACATTGTAGTCTGGCTCATGGCTGGATCGAGGACAAAATCCCATGAAGTCAATAATAGCGATCCAAACCCGATCGCACCGACATACTTTAAGAACTGGGGAATATTGAGAGTTTCCAATCCAGCCCTGGCAATAATATATGCACTGAAACCGATATAAAACCAGGATAGTGGAATCGTGAAGGGTACTAATCCGGCGATCTTGTAGCCCAATCCAGACAGATAGTGATAATGTCCAAACGGAAATCCCGTACTCGTGCCCAACAACTCACTCACCAAGGACAATCCGATCGCTGGAATCATAAATCCCAGACAATGCCACAGACCCAGAGTTCTATAAGCATATACTGCTACCGCTGCTGTTCCCAGTAGCATATAGACTACGCCACCACCTGCCATCGACATGGGCAGAGCCGTTTTCCCAATTTCGGGTAAGGCGTTAATGATGTCAGGATTTGGTAATACCACCAGTATTCCAGCTAGCCCAAATGCCATTGACATAATATGACCGAATAGTAGAGTTCGCTCAACACGTATAAGTTTTTCCATCGATCGCGATCCAATTTGAGTTTTATATCCCATCCAGCTTGAATATCTAGGTACAGTCAATCGTGTGGCATGTCTACCTTAGGCGACACGCTAACGACGAGATCGAGCTACCCCATATTTGAGATGGATAGAGTTCAGTTAATAGTTTACAAATATTTACTCAGTAATATCATGTAATACGGTGTGAAAGCTATAAAATTAACCTCTACAACAGATTGTACTTCTAATTTCTTGCTGGATCTCAAAACTCGTACTCGATCGCCACCCCACCAAGCAGAACGATCGTAGACTAGATCTACACAACCCATACCTGCTCCGTCCATGTCCAGCGATCCCGACTACCTCCAAAAAATCCTCACCGCTGCGGTCTATGATGTAGCGATCGAATCACCACTCGATCGCGCCTCAATCCTCTCTCAACGGCTGAAAAATCAGATTTTGCTCAAACGTGAGGACATGCAGCCTGTATTCTCCTTCAAGCTGCGGGGTGCCTATAATAAGATGGCAAAACTCAAGCCAGAATTGTTGGCGCGGGGGGTAATTGCCGCCTCCGCAGGGAATCACGCTCAGGGTGTCGCCTTGGGTGCCAAGCGGCTGGGGACTACAGCCACGATCGTCATGCCTGTAACTACCCCACAGATGAAGGTTGATGCGGTGGCGGCTAGGGGTGCGGAAGTAATCTTGCAGGGGGAGACTTATGATGATGCTTATGCTTATGCCTGTCAGCTTGGGGAAGCGCGCGGTTTAACTTTTATTCATCCTTTTGACGATCCCGACACGATCGCCGGACAGGGGACGATTGGGATGGAGATCCTGCGTCAGTATCAACAACCGATTCATGCGATTTTTGTGGCGATTGGTGGGGGTGGATTGATTGCGGGGATTGCGGCTTATGTCAAGCGGCTGTATCCTGAGACGAAAATTATTGGGGTGGAGCCAGTCGATGCGGATGCAATGAGTCGAAGTCTGGCGGCAGGAGAACGAGTTAAACTCGATCGAGTGGGTTTATTTGCTGATGGCGTAGCGGTGAAGGAAGTAGGCGTAGAAACCTTCCGGTTGTGTCAAAAGTATGTGGACGAGGTAATCTTAGTCGATACGGATGATATCTGTGCAGCAATTAAGGATGTGTTTGAGGATACTCGATCGATCTTAGAGCCTGCTGGTGCTCTGGCGATCGCTGGAGCCAAGGCTTATATCGCTAGAGAAGGGATTGAGGGTGAAACCTTAGTCGCCGTGGCTTGCGGGGCAAATATGAACTTCGACAGATTGCGCTTTGTTGCGGAACGGGCGGAACTGGGGGAACATCGAGAAGCGATTTTGGCTGTGACTATTCCTGAGGAACGGGGGAGTTTTCGTCGCTTTTGTACCTGCTTGGGCACGCACAATCTCACGGAATTTAATTACCGGATGGCAAATACCACCGCAGCACACATTTTCGTCGGCGTACAAGTCCAAAATCGGGCGGATACAGCAACAATCATCGCCAAGTTGAGAGCAGAAGGTTTTAAAACGCTCGATCTTACCGATGATGAGATGGCCAAACTCCATCTCCGACATTTAGTTGGCGGACGTTCCCCTGTCGCTCAAAATGAACTCCTCTATCGGTTTGAATTTCCCGAACGCACTGGTGCATTGACTAAATTCCTCAATAGTATGAACCCCGATTGGAATATTAGTCTCTTTCACTATCGCAATCACGGTGCTGATTATGGGCGGATTTTAATCGGGATCGAGGTTCCACCCACCGAGATGACAGCTTGGGATGAATTTCTCGATCGCACCCCATATCGTTATTGGGATGAGCGCACCAATCCAGCTTATCAATTGTTCTTGAGTTAGGGCCGTATTAGTTTGGGAGGAGAAAAGGGTCGAGATCGTTAAGGTAGGAGCAATTTAGACATTGCTCCTACCCTAAATTTAGCCAGATGTGTTACTTCCAACACTTCCACAACGATCTCCTTTACAATTTACCGCGCCACTGAGACATCAATGTTTGAACGGTAGAATAGTTGGGTGCGTCCTGAGGAACCATTTTGGCAGTGTCGATCGCTAGTTGCCAATATTGTTTTTGGGCATAGCCTTGAGCGATCCGATCGATTTCCTCAGACCACAGCTCGATCGATTGCTTCACCTCTGCGGCTGTTGCTGAAGTCGTTGGAATCTGGCGTGCGGCGAGGATTGCTTGATAGCGAGAAGTCGCATCACCTGGCTTGACAAAAACCTTTGCTTGTGATATCTCGAGGATTTGGGCTGGATCTGTGGCGGATTTGCCTTGGAGTCTTGATGAGGCAGTGGCAATAGGGCTGGTCAAATTTGCGGGTCTAACGATCTGCTGTCGTGCTTCACTGGCGGAAGGTTGGGAGTTGAAAGCATAAATTCCACCTCCAGCAGCAACCATCGTTGTCAATAGAAAGCTAACTTTTGCCCAATGGGGCACTGTGCGAGGAGTAGCGGTAGGCTGAGATTGTTTGACGATCGCACTAGTACCCATCGTTTCGGGATCGACGATCGCACTAGCCCCCATCATTTCAGGTATCGCCATCGATACAGTTGGGGGTGCATAGGCAGGATAGCTGTCATCTCGCCCAAAAGCGACAGGAGTCGGCGGGGTGTAGAGTACTTCTGGGATTGTTGCCGAGATCGATGATTGAGTAGTTGCCGAAAAAACTGGACGATAGCTAGAGACACCAGTAGGAATAATCGCCATCGGTGTTTGGAGCGGTTTCCAGTGATGCTCACTCAGTTCGGCAAGTCGGCTAGTCAGGTAAGTATCGATCGTCTCAAGATTGAGATCGGGGTGATAATTTAGAGCTTCTAACAGTGCTGTCGTAAATAATCCATGCCCTAAGCCGGAATCTTCATGGGAAAATTCCTGACTTTGACAAGAGAGAAAGGTGGGAATTTGATATTCTTGGGCGAGTTTTGCTGTAGTTTTGCCAATGCCGCCACCGAGAGATAAGTGCTGAGAGTGATTGGCATCAAGAAAGACTAAAGCATTTACCCCAATATCGTGGAGTTGTTGATAGAGTTGGCGAATCGAGATACAAGTATTGGCAAGATCGTCGATCTTGCCGTCGATCGGGATCAAATAATCTTCATCCCCAAAACTGACTCCACAGCCACTAAAAAAGAACCATAATAAATCCCCGTGCTGGAGCTGATCCCAAGACCACTGTTTCAGCCAGCGGTTGACATTTTCACGGGTGGGATAGGTGGATTTGTTGTCAGTCTGGGAAGAAGTATCTGTTAAGAGCAAACACTGCTCTGGACTCCAACCAGCCGCATCTATAAAAAAGTGCTCCATTGCCGCAGCATCCTCCTTTCCATAGCTCAGTGGCGTTAAGAACTGATATTGATTAATCCCGATCGAAATACACGCTTGGCTTGCCATTTAAAGTTTGATAGTTAATAGACTAAACTGTTGTGCACTCAAATTGAATACTTAATATTGTCTAACATTTAAATAGTTAGACAATTAAACTCCAGAGCGGGTGTTAGCTAATCGCTAGATTAAGTTTAGCTAATTTTCAAGCAATTGCTGATTACCATATTGTAATCATGCTAATCATACCATTTTAAGCGGCGACAAGCGTGTCGAAACAGCTACCTACAGCTAACTACAGCTATCGAGCTACTGAGGATTTACTGTCTTTAAAAATGTTACAAAGGTAAGATTTTATACATACTAATTCGTTAATCTACGCTTTGCTCTCATCCCACAATTGGGCAACATCTTTACTTCAGTTTAAACTAGTAAGTCAACATCTAATAAAAAGATTGATGGTCGATCGCGCAATTCGATCGACAGTGAACTTACACAATGAATATTACCATGCTGACGATAGATATCTGGTAGCGGTTGAAATGCCGAAATTTGGATCGATTGAATGCTCGGTGGAGAGTCAATCGGTAGTCCGACGAGGCGATTTGGTTCGGGCTGAAGAATTAATAAAAATCTCACGAGTGGATTGAGATTGGACTCAGGCGCATCAATCCTTTTTGCCTGGGGCGGTACTAGCTGCTGTGTCTTACCAAAGATACGATGTCCCACATCAATGACTACCAATTCTCGATTTTGATAAGTAGTCAAACTTACACCTGTACCACTAGGATCTCCATATAGTCGATCCAGTGTTGTCACCTTGTGAACGCTTGCCAACTTAACTGCAAAAGTTTCTTGACAGAGCTTGAAGGTAATCAGCCGTTGGGTTGCTTCAGTTTGCTGCGCCGCCAATCGCCGCGATCGCAATGGGGAATAAATAGCCATAAGTATTTTGTCGATCGATACTACTATCTATAGTTCCACTTTTGGATCGAGAAGTTACTAATTAGTCGCTGGTAGTTATTAACAGTAACGCCGCTAGATAAAATCCGGCTTCCTTCTCTCAAGTGTCAATTTTGCGATCTAAGTGGGGAAAGATAAAGAAGACATATCCAAATTGCCAATTGCCAACCTTTGCGAATCTACCACCATTTTCAGTATATTTTGCACCTTTGTACGTCGAGTCCACTAAGCTATGAGTTTGAGCCATGAATCAGGGTTCTAGCAGCGTTGCTGATACCGAAAGAACATTACACCCCATCAAGTTATTAGAACAGTTAGCTGCTTCCCAAGCTAAAGGTTGTTTGCGGATTGTTGCCAATGACATTGTATGGCTGCTGTACTTTTATGAAGGTAAGCTATTTTATGCCAATCACTCGCTCGAACCGATCGAGCGTCTGGAACAACACCTGCGCCGGATTAGCCCAGTTATCCTCGCCAATCAAGTGTATGCCGATTTGCGAGAACAGCTCAAAGAGGCTAGTTTGGAAGCGACTTATCCTAGTCTAGATTACCAAGCAATTCGCTGGTTAATCGCTCAAGGACATATCACCGAGCAAACTGCGGGGACATTAGTCAAGAGCATTACCAAGGAGGTGCTGCAATCATATCTATTGCTGACTTCAGGGACTAACGAATTAATAGCACGGGAGACTTCCTTTCCGATTTGGTGGAGTGGCAATTTTTTGTTTGTTACCAAGGAATGTCAAACAGAGTTACAGGCTTGGCAAGCATTGCAACCAGCGATTCAGTCACCTTATCAACGCCCATATCTGATGAATATCGAGCATCCACTGCTCACACCAGATGTCAAGACAAAGTTGAGTAAGATCTTGATTGGGTTTAGCTTTCGTCAATTATCTTTGTTACTCAAGCAAGATGAATTGACAGTTGCCAATAACCTACATCGGTTGATTAATAATCGGATTGTGGGCTTGCGTCCGCCCCAGCCACCTTTCGATCGATTGCATAAGCTGTATGCCTCCGGGACAGATGGCGATCGCTTTAATGACAAGGAGCAGTCAGTATCTGCAACACTTGCGGCTGTGAGCGAAAAAACAGGGGCAGGTTCCTTAACTGGAGACTTAACCGAACAAGCCACATACAAAATTGCTTGCGTCGATGATAGTCCGACAATCTTACGGGAAATCAATCGCTTTTTAGATGGTGATAGTTTTAAGGTATTTCCGATCGTCGATTCGGGGACAGCATTAATGAAGATCATTCGGATCAATCCTGACATCATTTTATTGGATGTGGGGATGCCGACGATCGATGGTTATAAGCTCTGTTCGATGTTGCGAAAACACCCAGCGTTTAAAAAGACACCAATTGTGATGGTAACTGGGAATACTGGCATTATCGATCGGGCTAAAGCCAAAATGGCTGGCTCGAATGATTATATGACTAAACCTTTTACTCAAGCAGGACTAATCGAAATGGTATCTAGATATTTGATGGCGGAGCATCAATAAATCAGTTGACACTTCGCGGGGTTGCGGTGCGAGCAGTTGACAATTGCGGCAGTTCGATCTGCATCTAGCACTACCAAAACAAGTTAGGTCAAGTTTTTAGTCCGCCGTTGCGGACTTTGCATCAGTAGCGACCGCTTGGTGCAATATCAGTCTAAATCAAGCTCTATATTTAAAGGAAAATTGAGCAAATGGTCAAAATTTTAGTTGTTGAAGATACCCCCTCGGAAATGCAGTTGATGACTCTTTATCTCAAAGATAATGGGTATCAAGTTGTTTCTGCTAATAATGCCAAGGATGGGCTAAATCTAGTTACCAAGGAAAAGCCTGATGTCGTGATCACTGATGTCGTCATGGAGGGAATGAACGGGTTTGAATTTTGTCGCACCTTGAAAAAAAATCCCGACACTGAGAAAATTCCAGTGATTGCTTGTACATCTCGCGGTCAAGATTTGGATAAGTTGTGGGGGAAGAAACAGGGTGTGGATGTCTATATCACCAAACCTTATTCTCAAGCAGATATTATTAATGCGGTTAAATCTGTTTTTAATTAATACTTGAGGATTTAATTAGTTGATAGTTGTGTGGGCGGGTTCCCCGCCCAGTATAGTTGATAGCGATTCGCGCAGCGTCTCCGAAGGAGAGGGTTTAGCGGCGTTTTTATGTCTAGGGTTCCCCCCGAATAAAAAAACGACAAGACAGCGAATCAAGAGAGCGAAGTCATTAAGGCGGAGATTGAAAGCCTTACATTTTATTTGCCCAGCACTCCGTTTTAATAACCAACTGCCTAAAGGCAGGAGGCTCTAAACCCTTACTATTCGGTATAAATCTAATCCTTAATCCCTAAACCATATTCCTCATCCCTATTCCTTCAATGAGTAGCACCATATTACCCAAACGAAGATCGACCAGAACTACTGGTGAGATGTTTTTGCGATTTCAACTTGACAGCCAAACCAGTGCCGTAGTTCCCATGCTGCAAACCCAAGAAGCGATCGTTTTACCAGCGGGGAGGGTGTCGGTGATTCCCAATCTCCCATCGCCAGTATTGGGCTTATTCAATCGTCGAAATACTCTACTATGGCTGGTCGATTTGCCACAACTTTTGGGGTTAGAACCGATCGATAGACACGCTCATAGTTATGATATTGCCCTGCTCAAAGTCAATCAAATACCTCTGGCTGTAGCAGTTCGATCGATTCAGGGAGTAATCCGGTTTGCCCCCGAACAGATCCAATCGCCGATCGGTAGTTTCAATCCAGCTTTTACCCCCTATCTCCGTGGCTGGCTCTTACAGGAACGAGAACTCATATTAGTATTAGATCCTGAGGCAATTATTCAGAATAAAGTCTTAACAGATTAAAAAAATATTAACTGCTAAACAACTAATAATTAGTATTGTCAAAGTTAAAATTAATCTTTAAAAATTAACAACTAATTAATTATATTAAACTACATCAATTACCAATGAGTCAATCTAACAAACCAACTGAATTTAGTAATATGGACAGTCCAGCAGAAAAGCTCCGCTACCAAGCCGAACTAACGATTGGTTCAGCGAAAACATCCAAGTGGAATCAGTTGAGCCTCAAAACTAAAGTAGCACTGCTGGCAACCATTTTGGGGCTGGGGCCGATCGCGGCAATTGGGACACTTAGCTATTTCCAGATCGATAGCGCACTCAGAGCGCAGACAACCCAAGACCAAAAAAATCGTGCCGAGCAGATTGCTGACAAATTTAATCGCTTCATGTTTGAGCGGAATGGTGATGTGGAAACGCTAGCAGCACAACCAGTTTTTACTGATGCTAAACTAGCGGCAACCACTTCATTAGAATCTAAAGTCAAGCTATTCGACCAATATATTAATAGTTATCAGGTGTACGATAGTATCGCCGCTTTCGATCTTAAAGGTAATCTACTCGTCCAAAGTAAGGGGAATAAATTATCCAACCATGCAGATCGCCAGTATTTTCAAGAAGTCCTAAAAACAGGTAAAACTGTAATTTCTGAGTCTGAAGTATCTAAAAGTAGTGGTAAAATAGTAATTCACTTTGCCGCGCCGATTAAAGATCTAGCTACGGGTCAAACCATCGGGGTAATACGAACCAGAGCACCTGTCGATCGATTGGAAGCACCACTAAAAAGTTTGGCAAGTAAGAGCCAAGACTACCATATCCTCGATCGCCGCAACAACAAAGTATTTATCAGTTCTAATGGCGAGTACACAGGGAAGCTAGAAGATGCCGATCTGATTGCTGCGCGGGAGAAAGGAGGACTAATCTCACATGAAAATAAGACACCAACCCCTAACATTCAAGCTAATGCAACTGGTAGGGACATCGAACTACTCAGTGCTGCTCCGTTTGGGAAAATTGAGGGGATGCAGCAATTACCGTGGGTAGCAGTAGCCTCGATCGATGAAGATGCTGCAAATAACACGTTGAGTGGACTATTGCTGACGATTTTGGCTGGGGCGGGTTTAACTGCTTTATTTACGGTAGCATTAGCAACATTCTTTGCCGATCGATCCACCCAACCGATCGCCGATGCGGCTAAAGTAGTCGAAAAAATCGGTCAAGGAGATCTCAACAGTCGAGTAGAAGTTACCAGTACCGATGAAATTGGGCAACTGGGTAGCAACATCAACCTGATGGTAAATCAAATTCAAGGACTATTGCTCGCCCAATCCGAACAGACAAAGCGGACGGAATTGTATGCAGAAATTTCCCGCGCCCGCACAGGCGCAGATCTAGTCTCACCAATCTCTCAAATCCTCATCGAAGCACGAGAAATCCTTAAAGCCGATCGATTGGTGGTTTATCGCTTTATGGCAGACAATCGCGGCTATATTGCGGGGGAATCATTCGGCTCTGGTGGTAGTAGTGCGCTCGAAGAACAAGTTAATGACCCTTGTATTCCTGAAGAGTTGCTAGCAGCATATACCCAAGGACGAGTAATTGCTAACGATAATGTCCTCGATAGTAACTACCATCCCGATCACAAACGCTTATTAGTCCGACTAAACATCAAAGCAAACTTAGTCGTCCCGATTGTCCAAAATGGTAACTTATTGGGACTATTAGTGGCGCACCATTGTCAACATACTCATGCTTGGCAAGAGTGGGAAAGCATCTATCTGACCAAATTTGCCGAACAGATCGGTGTTTCTTTGAGTGGATTTGTCATCTCCGAACGCGGACAACTCGAAGCTACCAGACAGAGAGATCAGGCAGTCCGCGAACAGTTACTAGCGACCATCTCCCGCGCCCAAACCAGCGAAGAGATGGCAACACCACTAGCTTATCTGCTCGAAGAGGGACGAGCAAAACTTGCAGCAGATAGACTAGTAATCTATCGCTTCTATCCAAATAATAGCGGTCATATTGTAGGGGAAGCGGTTTTACCAAGATTTGTCGATGCCTTGGACGATCGGATTGAAGATGCTTGTATTCCTCAGGCATTGATGGACATGTATAGCCAAGGGCGGGCTGTTGTCAACAATGATGTGATGGCAAGTAATTATCACCCCGACCACAAACAATTACTTACTAGACTCCAAGTCAAATCCAATCTAGTCGTACCCATCCTGCAAGGTAATAACCTGCTGGGACTGATCGTAGCTCACCACTGCGCCAACCTTCATCAGTGGGAAGAGTGGGAGACTAATTACCTGACAGATTTTGCGATCCCAATGGGGTCGTGCTTGGGTGGTTTTGCAGCCACAGAGCGGAGTCAGTATGAAGCCGAACAATCGCGTCAACGGGCTGAAACAGCCCGGAAAGAAAACGAAAGTCGCCAGACAGAATTGCTCCGGTTGTTGACGGAAATTGAAGGAGCTTCCGATGGTGACTTGACAGTTCGATCGGAAATCAGTGAAGGGGAAATCGCGATCGTTGGTGACTTCTTTAACGCCATTATCGAAAGTCTCCGCGACATCGTTACCACTGTAAAAACAGCCGCGATCCAAGTCAACGGCTCAGTCGGTGAAAACGAATCCGAAGTGCGCCTGCTAACTACCGCTGCTACCAAGCAAGCAGACCAAATCCAACAGACTCTAGCAAAAATCGAAAAAGTTACCACTTCGATCCAATCGGTGGCAGCAGATGCCCGTCAAGCGGCAACTGTGGCAACATCTGCCGCATCCACCGCCGAAGTTGGCGGTCAAGCTATGGAACGTACCGTGCAGAGTATTCAACAACTGCGGGAAACCATCTCGGAAACTGCCAAGAAAGTCAAACGCTTGGGTGAGTCTTCCCAACAGATTTCCAAAGTTACCGGACTGATCGACCAAATCGCCCTCCAAACCAACCTACTAGCGATTAACGCCAGTATCGAGGCAGCTCGTGCAGGTGAGGAAGGACGCGGCTTTGCGGTAGTTGCCGAGGAAGTCGGCGAACTAGCCGCACAATCAGCAGCAGCAACAAAAGAGATCGAAAAAATCGTCGAAACCATTCAACGAGAAACCAGTGCGGTAGCTCAAGCAATGGAACTCAGTACTACTCAGGTAGTCGAAGGTACCCAATCCGTCGAACAAACCAAAACCAGCTTGAAACAGATTATCGCCCTATCCAATCAAATGGATGTGTTCTTGCAATCGATCGCCACAGCCACGATCGATCAAGTCGAAACTTCCCAAGCGGTAAAAGTCGATATGGCAGCCGTCGCGCTGATCTCCGAACAAACTTCCGACTCCTCCAAGCAAGTATCCACATCTCTCCAACAAACTGTCACCATCGCCCAAGCACTCCAAGCTTCGGTAGGTAAGTTTAAAGTTAAAGCCGATCTGAATTAGAGGGTAGGGGGTAGAGGGTAGAGGGTAGAGGTAGAGGTAGAGGGTAGATGGTAGATGGTAGGAGAATGCTTTTGTATTTCCTACCTGCTCCCTACTACCTGCTCCCTACTCCCTACTCCCTACTCCCTACTCCCTACCTACCCTCTACCCCCTACCCTCTACCCTCTCCGATGATTACCTCAGATCAAGAACAACAAGTCAAACTCCAGTTTTTGGACGAAGCGACAGATTATTTAGATACGATCGAATCAGGACTGCTGGGACTGGGTACTGGTAAAGTGACAGGCAAGCAGTTGGACGCGCTGCTGCGCGCGGCGCACTCGATCAAAGGTGGTGCAGGGATGATGGGATACACCACCCTGGCTAGTTTAGGACACCATCTAGAAGATTATTTCAAGATTATCCAGTATGGCAAATCTGCCGCCCCCGACAGTCACGTCGAGCAATTGCTATTAGGGACGATCGACAAGTTACGGCAGATTGTCACGCTCAATCGTCAAGGTAGAGATGCTGATGATGCCTGGTTAGATACTCAGGTAAATCCACTCTTTGCCCAGTTGAGAGCGCGATTGGGCGAGTTCAATCCTGAAGATGAAGCCAATATGTTAGCCTCAGAATCAGGAGAGGATATTCTCACTTTTCTATTTGAGTCAGAAGTAGAGCGTTGCTTAACACAATTAGAAGTATCTGTCAATAGTCAAGATTCCAGGAATTTGTATGATGAGTTGCTCATCAGTGCGGAGGAATTGGGTGGTTTAGCCGAAATGGTCGAATTACCCGCGTTCGGAAGCTTGTGTCAGTCGGTGTTGCTCCATCTCAATGCCCAGCCTCATCAGGTACGATCGATCGCGGCTTTAGCTTTGGCTGGATGGCGACGCACTCAGGCAATGGTCTTAATCGGTCAAACTAGCAACCTACCTGGAGAAATCGAGCTACCAGGATCGGGGATTGTGGCGATTAGTGAAGCAGAGACAGTACCAGAATGGGATTGCCTCAACTCATCCACTCCCCGCATCGATATTAACGATTTGACGCTCGTTGGCGGTGCCGAGCTGCAACGCCAATCGATGACTGTTACCGATCTCGGTGGCGAAGAATACACATCTGAATCCGGCATCCTCTTTGAAGATTATCCCAGCCCAAACGATTTTCAGACTTTCGCAGATCCCTTTGCTGACATTAATACTTTCGCTCCTCCAGCTTTTTCGACAATTACCAATAGTGACGAACTAGACGAACTCGCCACCAACGACCAATTTTCAGACAGCTCCAACCAGCAGATGTCTTTTGCTAGCGGCTCGGAGGTCATCTTTACCCCAGCAGAATCAACCCTCTTATCGATCTCTAGCAGTAGCGATTTCGATGAATTTGACACCAATGAACAATTTTCAGATTCGTTCCACCTCCAAACCACAGTCGTACCCGAACCAGAACAAGAAATCGTCGATGCTTTTGAAAGATTAGATCTCAGCGGCGATCTCTCCTTTGATACCGATGCGCCAGAGCTATTATCGGCTTTGTCTGGTTTCATGTTTGAACCTGCGCTAGAGGAAGTATCTTCGGCAGTATCTAGAGTCACACCCAAGCCTCAAGCAGACTATCTAGCAAAAGAAGCAGCAGATCTACTCAATGCGCTAGACGCAGTACCAGAACTCACCCGCGACTTACCCGCCGATAGAGAACACACCTCGTCAGTCCAGCCGACAGCCCTAGCCGAGCAAACTATCCGCGTCGCCACGAAACAATTAGAAGAGATTGGGGATCTATTTGGCGAACTGACGATCGATCGAAATGGACTAAATCTCAATTTACAGGGACTACGCCAGTTAGTCGTCAATCTCCAAGCCAAAGTCAAACAACTAGAACAGTCCAACTTCAACCTTCGCGCAGCTTATGACAGCGCAGCCGGAGAAATATCTAGACCTGAGACAACTTGGACTCAGAGCACTATTAGTGCCAGCGGTTTTACTAATGAATTAGATATCCTCGAATTCGATCGATATAGCGAACATCATATTCTCGCTCAGGAAGTGATGGACAACATCGTCCAAATCGAAGAACTTGCCACCGATCTCGATCTCCAACTCAACGATACCGAACGCACCAATCGCAACCTCAATCGTACCGCCAAACAACTGCAAACAGGCTTAACTCAAGTCCGAATGCGCCCGATCTCCGAACTGTTCAATCGCTTTCCCAGAGCCATCCGAAACCTATCGATCGAACATGCCAAACCGATCGATCTCCGACTCAAAGGCGGCACTACCCTGATCGAGCGGAGCATCCTCGAAGCTCTCAACGATCCCTTGATGCACCTCCTCCGCAACGCCTTCGATCACGGCATCGAACCGAGTGCAGTTCGCCGTGCTCATGACAAACCAGAAACAGGGACGATCGAAATCGGTGCGACTTATCGCGGTAATCAAACTGTAATTACCATTAAAGACGATGGTGGCGGGATCGACCTCGACAAAATCCGTGCCAAAGTTAAGAAAATGGGCATTGACGATCTCGAAATTGCCAACTTCAAAGACAGCGAACTGATCGATTTAATTTTTGAACCAGGCTTCAGTACCGCCGCTAAAGTTACAGATCTATCTGGACGCGGTGTCGGTATGGACGTAGTGCGGACAAATATTCGCGGATTGCGAGGCGATATCTTTGTCGATACCAAATTAGGCAAAGGTAGTACCTTTACCATCACAGTTCCCTTTACCCTATCCGTCGTCCGCGTCCTGATTGTCGAAGTGAATGGATTGTGGCTGGCAATTCCTAGCAATATCGTCGAAGAAATTATTCTCCTCAACCCCGAACAAGTCATCAGTACCGCCGGACAAAAGATGCTCCAGTGGGAAAACTTCACCGTTCGACTGATTCAACCCGCAAAATACCTGAATTTTTCCAATCTCACTCAAGTAGCTACCGCCAATCTCCCCACCATCAACTGTCCCACCGTATTAATGATCGACCAAGGACAAGATCTAGTTGCACTCGAAATCGATAAATTCTGGGGCGAACAAGAAGTCACCATTCGTCAACCCCAAGGTAATATTAAAATGCCCCCAGGCTTCACTGGCTGTACGATCCTCGGCGACGGACGGATCGTTCCGCTCGTGGACGCGATCGAATTCGTCCGCTGGATCGATGGCGATGCCACATCCAAAGCTACCAATAGCACATTCAACTTCCTCACCCAAGACCCCGCCACACTCACACCCACTTCCGCCACCCCCGCTCAACGATCCCGAATCCTGATCGTCGATGACTCCATCAATGTCCGTCGCTTTGTCGCCCTCACGCTCGAAAAAGCTGGCTACCTAGTCGAGCAAGCCCAAGACGGTCAAGAAGCGATCGAAAAACTCCAAGCTGGTCTCTATCCTCAAGCTATTGTTTGCGATGTCGAAATGCCTCGGATGGACGGCTACGGCTTCCTTGCCACCATCAAAGGTCTAGCTCAGTTCAAAAACATCCCCGTCCTGATGCTCACCTCCCGTAGCGGCGAAAAACACCGCAAAATTGCCATGAATCTCGGTGCCAGCAGCTACTTCTCCAAACCCTTCAAGGAACAAGAATTACTTGCTACTTTGACACAGCTAATTAGGCTTTAGGTTTTAGGCTCTAGGGTTTAGGCTTTAGGTTTTAGGCTTAGTGAGTGTAGGGTGTGTTAGGCGCAAGCTGTAACGCACCAAGGTTGGACAGTAGTGAGTAGATGGTGGATCGGACTCGATTGGGTAAGAAGAGTGAGTGTAGGGTGTGTGAGGCATCAGCGGTAACGCACCAGATCGTAGGGTGTGTTAGGCGCAAGCCGTAACGCACCAAGGTTGATTTGAAACCATTAATTAGGCACAGTATGCCCGCCCTCTGGGGTTTAAGCTGCTCATTTAAAGATTGATAAATCCCCGCCAAACACAATAACAGCAGTAGAATAGTAGCAATATCGGTGAACCTCGATCGCATATGTCTAGTGTCAAACTCGAACAAATCAGCCGTAAATTCATTGACGCAGCCGCCCTGCAACAACAGAGATTTACTGGCATCGATGATATATCCTTCGAGATTCCCGACGGTGAATTTTGGGTACTAGTCGGCCCATCTGGATGTGGTAAATCGACCCTTCTGCGGATTATTGCCGGACTAGAAACTGCCACCAGCGGTGACATCTATATTGGAGATCGATTAGTCAACCAAGTTCCAGCCAGACAAAGAGATGTGGCGATGGTGTTCCAAAACTATGCCCTTTACCCCCACATGACAGTTGCCGAAAATTTGTCATTTGGGATGCAAATGCGCGGTATGAACAAGTCTATTATTCAACAACGTATCGAGGATGTTGCCAAATCTCTCAAGATCGATACCTTACTCGATCGCAAACCCAAACAATTATCTGGCGGACAGCAACAACGGGTAGCTCTAGGTCGGGCGATCGCTAGATCTCCCCAAGTATTCTTATTAGATGAACCCCTCTCAAATCTCGATGCTGGACTCAGAGATAATACCCGCAGTGAACTAAAACAACTGCATCAAAAAGTCGGAATTACGACGATTTATGTCACACATGATTGTGTTGAAGCCATGACATTAGCCGATCGAATTGTCGTTCTCGATCGCGGCTACATTCAACAAATCGGCACACCTAACGAAATTTATCATCATCCTACCAATCAAATGGTAGCAACTTTTATCGGTACCCCACCGATGAATATTATTCCAGCTATCTATCACGATCGGATCTGGAATATCGGCGATAGTAAAATCTCCTGCTCCTCAGAATTAGCCACCCAATTACAACTCCGCAATGGACAAGGCTTAAATCTTGGCATTCGTCCTGAATATCTGACGATCGTCCCAAATTCGACCCCAGACACCCTCTCACTCACCGTCCAAACCCTCGAAACCCTCGGTCGCGAAACCCTGCTCAAAGCTCGAATTAACGGTACCTCAACCGATCTCAATCTCCTAGCTCCCCCCAGCACATCGGGACAATTTAACGATCTTCCAGACAAAATGCTGGGTAAACAATTAACCATCCAATTAGCCTCCGAGTGGCTATTTATCTTCGATCCAAGTACCGGACGCAGATTATTTCCCCCAAACACTTAAACAGTTGACAGTTGACAGCCAGTAAGGAGGGCACTGCCCACCAGCTACGTTTCAGACTGAAACCCCGATCTCTAGAAGTTGGGGTTCGATCGCAATTAGCTTACACCCCCAAACTTAGACCGATTATCTCAAAACCGCACAACGTAGATCTACTTGACTCAGATCCACACCCATCAATGAAATATCACTGATATCCGTATTCTCAAAAATTGCATGAGTAAGCGTTACCCCGTTGAGATTTGCTTGAGACAAATTAGCTCCAGTTAAATTTGCTCGGCTCAGATTTGCACCTGTTAGATCGACTCCCGTCAGATTCGCGTAGCGTAAATCTGCGCCAATCAAGTTAACCTGACTCAGATTAGCTCCGGCTAGATTAGCCAATCGCAAATCTGCATTTCTTAATGATGCTCGATCTCCATCGATACCTGTTAAATTAGCTCGAATCAATCTAGCTCGATCGAGATTGGCTGACACCAGACTCGCACTGGTTAAATTCGATCGCCATAATGTTGCTCTAGTTAAAACTGCTGCTGACAAGTTAGCAGACTGCAAATCCGAACCAGACAAGTTAGCATTAGCTAGTCGAGATTGGCTCAGATCGATCGCTACCAAACATCTTTCGGTCAGACAGATATCTGCTAAATTTGCCAGAATAAAGTCTCGCTTTCCATCCTTATATTGTCTGAGCAACTCATCGGCATTCATTTTCGATTCTCTCCCAAATCCGCTGCGCGAACATCTTCAAAATTTGGCTGTTCGATCCCTAAGTTGACTAACGCTCGTACCGCCTGATGACGCACCAGCTTCAAAAGTGTGTTTATTACGTATTATTAATTATTGTAACAAAATTTAGACAAAGCTGTAAATAGTTTCAATTGAAGTCAGGTCTTAATAAAATGAATCCGCCAAACCTACACAGAAATCACCCCAACGCAAAAACCCCCCTCACACTAGTGTGAGGGGGGTTTTTGATTTTAAACTCTTATATCAAACAGATATTAACCGTTGATGGAAGGAGCAGTCAAAGCAACTGGAGTAGCTTCACCAGCAGCTAAGTCAAGAGGGAAGTTGTGTGCATTTCGTTCGTGCATTACTT